>Ga0208872_1000005_pt1 | contig 287192 bp, 247 predicted proteins | sample CryBogCBH12Aug08_FD_185508 | JGI IMG/M metagenome (GOLD analysis project Ga0208872, IMG submission 185508) | Freshwater microbial communities from Crystal Bog, Wisconsin, USA - CBH12Aug08 (SPAdes) | ecosystem: Environmental > Aquatic > Freshwater > Lake | place: Crystal Bog, Wisconsin, USA...
CCCCTTCATCGGCCTCCCTCAGAAAACCAATGATCTGCTCTTCCGTGTACCGCTTCTTCACGTCCAACCTCCTTTCCCCGAGATCAGACTCTAGCTCCTTTCGATACTCAAATCAGGGGGGACGTCGGGCGTGCAGATCTTTTAGCTCATCATTAAAGAGAATGTCGGGTACCGCAAATTGAACCTCAAGACTAAACATGAAGGTTATTAGCCCTCCACTCTCAATATCTATTAGTATGTTGGCATCACTGATTAGCAGCAGCATTGCCACTCTCCAGCGAACGAATCGTCTGGAAGGTCGTGAGCGACATCTTCATCAGCTCAGCTGCCTTGGATTCCCCGATGTACTCTTCGCCGAGCGCATGAAAAATCAACTGCTCGAAAACGTGCGCCTTCTCTGGCGGATATGGCTTTCCGGGCTCGGTTACATGCCAGCCCTTGAAACGAAACAACTTCATTTGGCTTTCACACCAGGCTGACGAGACGATTTCCAAGTCACGCGCGCGATAAAGGATGCCCGCCATACTCAATCCAAATTCTTCTTTGAGTAGGGCGAGTTCTTTCGGTTCGATATAGCGTCGATGAGCGCCTAACTCTTGTGTTACAGATTGGCGTGGAATGAGGAATGCTCCGGCAAAACGATTGCAAGCCACTTCTTCCTTTATGCCATCGGCAAGCCGATCACCGAGCATCAGATGCCCAAGCTCGTGCGCCAACGTAAAGCGCTGACGATCACCTGGCCAATTGCTGCCCACCACAATGATGGGCATTTGATTGACAAAAGCCGCAAGGCCATCAAACTTAAGATCGGCATGGGCATCGATCTCGAAAACCCGAATGCCGTGCGTCTCCAGTACATCAACCAGGTCCAAAATCGGATCAAAACCGAGCATCCACGCGTTGCGAACCGCCTCGGCCGCTTCTTCGATCTGAGCCAAATCGCGTATGCGTTCAGGTAAGCCCCGCACGGGCGCAAACGGAATGACCGTCGGCGATGGGAAAAGATTTTCAAGCTCGATGCGACGTTCAATTTGATCAACCACCTCGTGCTCAATAGCCGTGAGCCGCTTTTTAGGAAGCGTGCTTCGTTTGCGATACTCGATGCGGTCAATCACCACCGTTGCTTGTCGAAAAAAGTACTCGGCACGCACATTGAGTGCGTTCGCCAATTTTAATAAAGTTGTGGACGACGGTGTTGCCTGTTCATCTTCGTATTTTTTAATCGCGGCATGCGTCAACCCCACCTGTGCCCCCAGATCACGCAGGGACAGTCCGGTCGCTTTTCGGGCGCGGTACAACCGTTGACCAATCATGTCTACTCCCCGTTTTCAAAGTTTACAATTGGAATTATTATAATCAATTTTGTAAACCACCGCACAGGGCTTTCTGCGGTTTCCGGCGTCCGGAATGCGTCGGGATCAAAATGATTAGATTTGGACACTGCGAAGCGACACGGGAGTGCAAACGCTGAGCACGCCAAGCGCCATCCCGCACTGCAAAACGTCCTGAATGCACTTTAAAAAAAAGCCACGTCGACTGCTCGACGTGGCTGCTTGAGGCCTGCCGATCCCCGTTTAGGGATGCGCTGGGGAAGCCTTCTTCTGCGCTTCGATCCACTCGCCCACCGACTGATCCAACACCGTCAACGGCAGTGCGCCGTGGTCTAAGACGGCGTTGTGGAAGGCGCGGATGTCAAACTGGTCTTTGAGTTCCGCTTTGGCCCGCGCGCGCAACGCCAAAATGCGTTGTTCACCCACTTTGTAGGCGGTGGCTTGGCCAGGCCAGGTCAAATACCGATCCACCTCAGCCTCCGCAAACCCACGCTCCAACTGCGCGTGTTCGATGAGGTAATTGATCGCTTGTTCACGACTCCAGCCAAAGGCATGCAAGCCGGTGTCGACCACCAATCGGCAGGCGCGATGCGCTTCCAAGCTCAAACGACCAAAGCGACTGTACGGGTCTTTGTACAAACCCAACTCACTGCCCAAGCCTTCCGAATACAATCCCCAGCCTTCGCTGTAACCGGAATTCCCCGACGCGCGACGCAGCGGCGGAATGCCCGGCAGTTCTTGAGCGCGGGCGATTTGCAAATGATGCCCCGGGACCGCTTCGTGCAACACCAAGGATTCCATGGTCCACTTCGGCCAAGCCGCCAGGTTGTTGGTGTTGGCCTCAAAGTACCCCGCGCGCGAGCCATCCAAGGCGCCACCGATGTAATGCGGGGCGTTGTTGCCCTCTTCGGGCGACATCGGGCGCACGCCATACGGCAAGCGCGGCAGCTCTTTAAACAAGCTCGGCAATTCCGGGTCAATGCGCTTGGCTAAATCGCGAAAGGCCGCGAGCTCTTCCTCGGCGGTGTTGAATTGAAATCGCTTGTCGGTGCGCAGGAAGGTTCGGAACTCGCCAATCGATCCCTTGAACCCGACCTCTTTCATGATGTCGAGCATCGCCGCATCGATTCTGGCCACTTCACGCAAACCCAGTTCGTGGATCTCTTTGGGGGTCATGGTGGTGGTGTTGGAACGCTCCAACGCCCAGGCGTAATACTCTTGGCCTTTCGGCAACTGAGTTGCCCCTAAGGTGTCTGTGGTCGCCGGCAAATACACGGTCTTCACATACGTGCGAAATTCCGTGAGCGCCGGAATGACCGAGTTGAGAATGATGGTCGAGGCTCGCGCTTTGAGTTGCTCTTGGGTTTGCGCGTCGATGCCTTCTGGAAAATGTTTAAACGGCGCGTAGAGCGCGTGCTTTTCCAAATCGGGATTAATCAACGCATTGAATTGATCCGGCACCCGCGTCATCGCCGCTTTGGGCGGCATCATCCCAATCGAGCGCCCCGCTTCCAAGGTCGCGGTGAGTTCTTTCAAGTGCTTGGGCTGTTGCTCCAAACGCTTCAGGTAGTTCTGATAATCGGTCACGCTGGCAAAGCGGGTGGCGCGCGCCATTTGCGGCAGCGACAACTGCGGACCGCTCATGGGGCTGATCTCAAACGGCGTGTTGCCCGAGGATAAGGGCAAGGGTTGGCCGTGGCCTAAGCTTTGAAACAGTTCATCGCCGCGCACGTCCAACTGGGTGTTGAACAACAACACATCGTAGGAGAGCACGTCCTCACCGTGGAGGTTTTGACGGTGAATGGCTTGAATGAATTTGAGCAAAGCCTTGTGGTGCGCACGCCGCGCGGTGATCGCCTCCAGGGAATTGGCGGTGATGCGGTCGTCGAAGCGATGATCGCCCACGCTCGTGGCGCGTTCGGGGAATTCTTTAAGGCGATACTCCCACTCGTGGTCGTACAGCGCCTTGAGCGCTTGCGCGTCGCTCGTGACCGCCATCGCGGCGCCACTGCCCATCACCCCCAGCACCAACAGCGTTGGCGCCCACCATCCGTTCCGTCGCATCAAGCCCATATGAACCATCCTTCTGTTCCAAGTAAAGCCGAGCCCGCAGTGTACGAGTCTTTGCTCAAACGAGGCAACCCCTCGGCCGAGGCGTGACCGAACCGGCGACGGAACGTTAGGCCGGCGCCTTCCCGGGTGTGGCCAACGGCGACCGTCCTCGGAGTCGATCCAATCGGTCCAACCGATGGCGGTGGATGCTCGTAATGGCGTAAAAATGCTCGTGCAGGTCGGGGAACGTCGCGTAGCGGCGCAGCTGACCCGTCTTCAATTCGTCCTGCACCACCACCTCCGGCAGGATGGTGAGCCAGCCGCTGTCGCGCGCAATCAGGCGCAACATCGCCATGTCGTCCACCTCCGCGCGGATCCAGGGCGTCACCTCCTGCGACAAAAACAACGCGTCCAACGGACCGCGCAGCGCGTGACGGCGACTGGGCAGCGCCAAGGCGCGCCCGTGCAGATCACCGGGCAGCGCAAACGAGGCCTTAAACCCAGCCGCCGGCCCCACCAACACAATCGGTTGCGCGTCTAAAAACTGACAGTGCACCGGGCGGTCGCGCTCGGCGCTGACGGCGGCGTTCGACAACACCACATCCACCTCATGGCGACACAGTTTTTGGATCAGCCGATCCAAACTGTCGGACTCCAAGCTCAGATGCAAGCGCTCATCGCTCAACAAAGGCCGACACCAGTTCTCCAAATAATTCCGCGACAACGTCGACACCGCCCCCACACGCAAATGCGCGCCGCCGGACTCCCAATCCGACAGCTTGGCGAGCAACTCTTGACCCAAGCCAAAGATGTTCTCCGCATAGGCAAACACCAAGCGCCCACTCTCCGTCAACACCAGCTTGCGGTGCTGCCGATCGAACAGCACGGCGTTGAGCCGATGCTCAAGCTTTTGGATTTGCGTCGACAAGGCCGATTGCGAGAGGTGCAACGCCTGCGCCACGTGCGTGAGGTGCTCGGCGCGCGCCACGCGCCAAAAATAATACAAGTGATGAAAATTAAGCGACTGCAGCAGCTTGGCGCTGTGCGCCCGCGGCGCGGCCCCGTCGAGGTCCGCACGGGGAGTGGCAACCGCGCGCTTGGCGCGCGCGGGGGATCGCTTCGGGGGGGCAGCCATGAACACTCCTTGGCGTTTGCCGGTGGGGAACGACCTTTGTTCGGTTCTATTAAATAGAACGATATCATATTTTTATTGTATTTTACAGATACAACCACCTCAGGCACGCTGTCGGCCATCTGAGGAGAACCGCGCATGCCCACTCTACTTGCCTTGCCGTTTTGGACTGCGATCACCCCACTGGGGGTGCTGCTCGTCGAGCGTCTGGTGCTGCTGGGCTTGCCCACCCGACTGGCGCGCGCGTGGGTTTGGCGGGTGTCGCTGGCGATCGTTGGTCTGAGCCTGGTCGCGCTCGCCTACCCCACCCCGGTGACGGCAGGCGCGGTGACGAGCAACCGCCTCAGCGTGTGCATGACCCTGTTGGTGCACACCTTGTGCATGGTCATCAGTCGGTTCAGCGCCCGCACCCTGGCGGGCGAACGCCACGAAGCGCGGTTTTGGCCCGCGCTCGTGAACGTTCAACTGGCGGTGCAACTGCTGCTGATCAGCAACCGCCTGAGCCTGACGCTCATCGCCTACAGCGCCATCGGGTTTGCTTTAGAACGGTTGTTGTGTTTTTACCCCGAGCGCCCCGTCGCGGTGTTGGCGGCGCGTAAAAAGTTTTTAGCCGACCGCTTGGCCGACGCCATCGGCCTCGTCGTGATCCTCGGCGCCTGGGGGATTTGGGCCGACGATCGCCTGAGCACCCTGGCCCACCAAAACGCCTCGGCCGACGCACTGGTGGCTGGGCTCACGCTCGTCGTGGTGTTGCGCAGCGCCTTGATGCCCGCACACGGCTGGCTCATCCAAGTCATGGAAGCGCCCACCCCCGTGTCCGCGTTGTTGCACGCCGGGGTCATCAACTTGGGCGGTTACCTGATCATCCAAAACGCCGCCCTCTGGACCCCCGCGGCGCAAACGGTGTTGGTGGTTACCGGCATGCTCAGTGCGCTCGGTGCGGCGGCGTGCATGACCACCCGCATCAGCATCAAAGTGCGACTGGCTTGGTCAACCTTGGCGCAAATGGGGTTTATGCTGGTGGAATGTGGGCTCGGCCTCTACAGCTTTGCGTGGTGGCATCTGCTCGGGCATTCGCTCTACAAAGCCCACGCGTTTTTAAGCGCTTCCAACGCCGTCGCCGACACCGAACAGCGCCGTCATTTAACCCCACCGCGCTGGACTGGCTGGAGCATACTCACGGCGCCGCTGTGGAGCGGGCTGACCCTGATCGTCGGCTCGACGATGTTGCAGGCTCTGGGATGGAGCCCCTCCTGGCCGTGGTGGTGGACGGTCGCCTTAGCGGTCTTGAGCGCGCCGTTGATGTGGCAGAGCATCGACGCGCCACGCTCTGCGCTGCGCCTCCTCCACGGCTGCGGCTTAACGCTGCTGACCTTCGCGGTGTTGCAGTGCTGTCACCACCTGCCCCTGGGCATCAGCGACCACCCGAACCCCACCGCGGGCCTGGCGGTGGCGGTGGTTCTCACCGCAAGCTACGCGCTGTGGGGTCTGTGGAGCCGCTACCCCTCACGCACCTGGCATCGCCTGTGCTTTGCGGGGTTTTATTTGGATGAACACTACACCCGTTTAACCTTACGCACCTGGCCACGCGCCGTGCTCGGAGACGCCCATGACCCGCGACCCTAATCCCGCCATCGCCGAAGCCATCGGACGCATCGCGCCGGCCTGGCCCTTGCACGAGTCGATCGGCGTCAACCCCCATTGGCAACGGATCCACCGGCCAGTGCGCGACGTGGCGGCACGGCTGTGGCTGCTCAGTGGTCAATCGCTGTACCCGTCGCGCGACTATTTGCGGCGCGCCGAGGGCCGGTTGTTTCACACCGAGCACCTGCAAGCGGCGCTCGCACGCCACGCACCACAGGCGAGCGTTGCGGAATGGCGCGCCGCGGGGCCGTGTGACATCACACCACTGCCCTTGCTCATTGATGTGTTGGACTGCGATCCCAAACGCGGACAGCGCTTGAGTTGGCGCGACGCCATCACCCACCAGGTCAGCCAAACGTGTGCGGCGTATTTTGATCACCACCAAGCCCAATGGCAAACCGATCGCGGCCAAGGGTTGTACGCGTTTTGGCGCGAGTTGCTCGTGCACGACTGGTCGATCGGCGCCATGGTGGGCTTGGATCACCTCACTGATCACCTCAACACTTTGCCACTGGACCACACCGCCTGCGCCCACTGGGTGTTGTCCACCCTCAACCTGCCCGCCGCGGTGGAAGCCGATTATCTCGAAGCGGTGCTGCTGACCGTCAACGGTTGGGCCTCGTGGTGTGCGTATTTGAATTGGAAGGCGGGCGCACAGCCGCGGTCGGAGTTGCACGAGCTGCTGAGCATCCGCATGGCGTTTGGGGTGTTGTTGCTCAACGCCACCCCGCACCACGACGAGGCCTTGAGCCGCGTGCGATCCGAGTGGGCGCAGTTTGCGACCAAACACCAACGCGCCACCGAGGCGCTCTGGGTGGAAGCCGTCGGCGCCGAGGCCTTGGACTTGGCCGCCCAAGACGCCCTGCTCCCCAAGCTCGCGTCCGCCCCACGGCGCGCCGCACCCCCGACGAGGCGCGCCCAAGTGGTGTGTTGCATCGATGTGCGTTCGGAACGACTGCGGCGCGCCATCGAGCGCGTCAACCCGGCCATCAACACCCACGGCTTCGCGGGCTTCTTTGGGCTGGCCGCGCACGTCGTTCCGCTCGGCTCGGACCGCACCGACACCGTCGCGCCCGGCTTATTGGCGCCGACGTTGACCATCCGTGAAGTGGCCGAGCCCGCAGAAGCCGACCGGCGCCGCGCGCGGCGGTGGCTTCACGCCCGGTGGGAGGCGTTCAAACACCACCCACTGAGTGGGTTGTTTTTCGTCGAAAGCTGGGGACTGGGGTGTTTGCTCAAGCTCTTGGCCCTCGTCTGGCCATCGCGCAAACCCCGACCGACGGACCCGCGGACTCGCTACGAGCTGGACCTGCCCGATGGGAGCGCACGCGCCGACCTCGCGCAACAGGTGTTGTGGGCCATGGGGCTTCGCGACTACGCCCCGTGGGTCGTGCTCCTCGGCCACGGCGCCCAAGCCCACCAAAACGCCCACGCCGCCACCTACGCCTGCGGCGCTTGCGGCGGCCACGACGGCACGGCCAACGCCCAGGCCCTCGCGCACCTACTCAACGACTCACAGGTGCGCGCCGAGTTGGCGCAACGCGGCGTCCCTCTGCCGGCCACCACCCGATTTGTGGCGGCGCTGCACAACACCACCACCGATGAGGTCCACTGGGCTGCGGCGGCCATCGAGGACACTGAAAATTCAATCGCATTCAGAGAGTTGCAAAACCATCTGCGTACGGCTTCTGAACTTGTGCGCGCCGAGCGTTCGTTAGACTTTGGATTCAACTCTCCGCCCAACCCCAAGACTTTATTGCAGTTCTTTGAGCTGCGGGCGAACGATGGCGCCGAGAATCGCCCCGAATGGGGCTTGGCCAAAAACCACAGTCTCATCCTGGCTGAGCGCTCTGTAACGCAACACCTTGATTTGAATGGTCGGTGCTTTTTGCACGACTACGATCCCAAAGCCGATCCCGAGGGCCGCCTGCTTGAGTTGCTCATGAGCGCACCGATGGTGGTCGCGCATTGGATCAACTGGCAGTACCACGCGAGTTTCTGCACGCCGAAGTTGTACGGCAGTGGCAATAAGATTTTGCACAACGTGGTCGGTGGCCATCTGGGGGTGTTTGAAGGCAACGGTGGCGACCTGCGCATCGGCTTATCCCATCAAGCGCTCTACCGAGAAGACCAAACCCCCTACCACGAACCCTTAAGACTCAACGTCATTATTCACGCCGAACCCACCGTAATAGATGGGGTTTTGGCCAAGCACCCGACCCTCAAAGCCCTCGTCGATCACGCCTGGTTGCACCTGTTTGCGCTGTCCACCACCGGACTGGTTCACCGCCTGCCCTATTCGGACCACTGGCGCCCCTGGCAGCCCTGTGCGACCAACGCGGCGCGCGCTGAACTGGACAAGCCCCCTGCCCCACCGGCGCTGAACCAAGTGGCGTGAGGGCTCCAAAACGAAGGCCCAACGAAGTCCCTATTGGCGGTCATTTTTCTTAAAATAGCGCTCCCATCATTCCCGAGTATCCCATGACAATGCATGTGCCGCTGATCATCTTAGGTTCTGGTCCCGCCGGTTACAGTGCGGCGGTGTACGCCGCTCGCGCCAACCGCAAACCCGTGCTCATCACCGGCATCGCCGTCGGTGGCCAACTCATGACCACCACCGAGGTGGACAACTGGCCGGGCGATCCCCACGGCCTCACCGGACCGTTGTTGATGGAACGCATGCGCGCGCACGCGGAACGCTTCGGCACGGAGATTGTGGAAGATCACATCCAGGCCGTGGATCTGTCGAAGCGCCCCTACACCCTCACGGGCGATCGCGGTCAGTACCAGTGCGATGCCTTGATCATCGCCACCGGCGCGTCCGCCAAATACCTCGGTCTGCCGTCCGAAGAACGAATGAAGGGCAAGGGCGTGTCCGCCTGCGCCACCTGCGATGGGTTTTTCTATCGCCAACAGCCGGTGGCGGTCATCGGCGGCGGCAACACCGCGGTCGAGGAAGCGCTGTATTTAAGCCACATCGCCAGCCACGTGACCGTCGTGCATCGCCGCGACCGGTTTCGCGCCGAAAAAATTCTCCAAGACCGACTCTTCGAACAAGAGAAAGCCGGCAAGGTGTCCATCGTGTGGAACCACGCGGTCGAAGACATTTTAGGCGATGAATCGGGCGTCACGGGCGTGCGCATCCGCCACACCGAAACGCACGTCGCGCAAGACCTCGCGGTGCACGGCGTGTTCGTCGCCATCGGTCACAGCCCGAACACCGAGTTGTTCACCGGCCAACTGGCGATGAACAACGGCTACCTCGTGGTGCACAGCGGCTTACACGGCAACGCCACCCAAACGAGCGTGGCGGGCGTCTTTGCGGCCGGCGATGTGGCCGATCACGTCTATCGCCAAGCCATCACGTCCGCCGGCACCGGCTGCATGGCCGCGTTGGACGCGGACCGCTACCTCGATGCCCTCGAGCACTGAACCGCCGATCGAATGGCGGTTCGTGGATTCGGTCGCCGCGGTCGGCGACTGGATCGACCACCACCCGCTGTTGTCGCAGCGGTTTTTGAGTTGTCTGGAGGACTCGGGGGGCATCGACGCCGAGCACGGCTGGCAACCCCAGCACTTGGTCGCTCGCCAAGCGGGCGAGACGCGCGCCATCCTGCCGCTGTATCTCAAATCGCATTCGATGGGGGAATTCGTTTTTGATTTTGCGTTTGCGCGCGCCTATCAACAACAGCAACTCGACTACTACCCCAAACTGTTGTCCATGGTGCCGTGCACGCCCGTCACCGTCCCGCGCGTGTTGGTGGCCGATCCCACGCAGGCCGCTGCCTTACACCAACAGGCGTTGCAGATCCTTCGACAGGCGACGCCCAACGCCGCCAGCTCGGCGCACGTTTTGTTCCTGCCCGAGAGCGAATTGGCGGCGTACCGCGACGCCGGGTTTTTGCATCGCCAGGATTGTCAGTTCCACTGGTTCAACCAAGGCTACGCCGATTTTGACCACTACCTCACCACCTTCACCGCGCAAAAACGCAAAAAAACCAAACGCGAACGTCGCCGGATTGAGGAAATGGGGATCCGACTGGAGTGGCGACGGAGCGACGACCTCAGCGACGCCGACTGGCAGCGCGTGTACGCCTTAAAACGCCTCACCTTTCTGCGCCACGGCCACGAACCCTATTTGCCAGAACGGTTTTTCACCTTGGTCAAAGAGCGCTGCCCAGACGCGTGTTGGGTGAACCTCGCCCACCACGGCTCAGAGTTGCTGGCCGCGGCGATATTTTTCAAAAGCCACGACACCTTGTATGGACGCTATTGGGGCGCCACCGAAGCGGTCCACAGTTTGCATTTTGAAGTCTGTTATCACCAAGGCATTGAGTTTTGCATTGCCCACCGCCTCGCGCGCTTTGAGCCGGGCACGCAGGGCGAGCATAAAATTGCCCGCGGTTTCACCCCCACTCTCACGCATTCGATGCACTATTTTGGCGAACCCGCGTTTCAAGCGGCGGCGCGTCATTATTTTGCCCAAGAGCGCCAAGCGGTTGAACAGTATCAACACTCCGCGCAAGAGCTGTTGCCGTTCAAGTCCACCGTGCTCAACGAACAGGCGCTCCGCGATTGGGTTCAACCCCGCGATGCAACTTAAGCACATAGCCAACGACGCGCCCCCAGCGGCACTGCCACGGCCACACGAGGCCTTAACCGATCCCGATGGGCTGTTGGCCGCCGGCGGCAACCTCTCCCTGCCCTGGCTCCAGCGCGCGTATCAGCAGGCGAGTTTTCCCTGGTACCCAGCCGACTCGGCGATCTTATGGTGGTCGCCAGGGCAGCGCGCGGTGTTCACCCGCGAGGGGTTTCAGCAACGCCGCAGCCTGTGCAAAATCCAACGACGTTGCGGTTATCGCATCGCGATCGATCAACACTTTGAAACCGTGATGCGGCACTGTCGGGAGACCCACCGAGCCGGGGGCGTGTGGATCCACGACGAGATGATCCGCGCGTACACTGCGGCGTTTGCGGCGGGCTTCGCCCACAGCGTCGAAGTGCATCAGGCGGGCCAACTGGCGGGTGGGGTGTATGGGGTGCGCGTGGGACGGGTGTTTTTCGCCGAGAGCATGTTTTACCTCAAACCCAACGCCTCCAAGGTGGCGCTGATGGCCTTGGTGGACGGCGCGCTTGATCCAGCCATTGCGGTCATAGACGCGCAATTCATGAATCCCCACTTGGCCTCCTTGGGCGCGGTGCTGTGGGGACGCGAGGCGCTGTTGGCCGCTGTGGCGAGCCCCTAAGCGCCGCTTTCCGACCTCCGCGTGGCGATTTTGACCGCCCGCGCTGCGCTTTCAGGGCTGAGTTTGCCTTTTGGCGCGATAAACGGCTAAAATAGTCGGCTACATTGGTCGCTGATGGAAGTTCATGTCTAAAGAAGAAGCCATTCAAATGGAAGGGGAAGTCGTGGAGACCCTACCCAATACGACCTTTCGCGTCAAACTCAAGAATGGCCACGTCGTGAACGCGCACATCTCCGGCAAAATGCGCAAGAACTACATTCGAATCCTCACCGGCGATCAGGTCATGGTCGAAATGACCCCCTACGATCTCACCAAAGGGCGCATCGTTTACCGCGGTCGGTGATCGACCCGACGCGGCACGACCTGGGCCGCCGGCTCGGCGACCCAACCTCAACTGACCGAATCTTCCAACAAGGCGGGCTCCTTGGCGCCTCGGCACACCAAGTCCAAACCATCGCCCGCGGCGTTGACCAACACTTTAACCGTACCGCCGTCGGCCAGCTTACCGAACAACAACTCTTCCGCGAGCGGTCGCTTGATCGTCTCCTGAACCAGACGCGCCATGGGTCGCGCGCCCAATTTGGGGTCGTAGCCGTGCACCGCCAAATAGTGCCGCGCGGCGTCGTCGACGCTCAACAACACGCCCTTGGCTTCCAAGAGCGCTTCCACTTCCATGAGCACTTTGTCCACCACCCGCTCGATGGTCTTCATGCTCAACGGCCCAAACGGCACGATGGCGTCCAAGCGGTTGCGGAACTCGGGCGTGAACAGGCGTTTGATCGCCTCCATCGCATCCGACTCGTCCGGTTGCGTGGTGAACCCCAAGGCGTTGCGCGCCATTTCTTGGGCGCCAGCGTTGGTGGTCATCACCAAGATGACGTGACGAAAATCCGCCTTACGGCCGTTGTGGTCGGTCAATTGCCCGTGATCCATGACCTGCAACAGCAAATTAAAAACGTCCGGATGCGCTTTCTCGATTTCATCAAGCAACAACACCGCGTGTGGTTGCTTGTTGACCGCTTCGATCAACAAACCGCCTTGGTCAAACCCCACGTAGCCCGGCGGCGCGCCAATCAAGCGCGACACGCTGTGACGTTCCATGAACTCCGACATGTCAAAGCGAATGAGTTCCACACCCAATGCGCGCGCCAACTGCCGCGTGACTTCGGTCTTGCCCACGCCCGTGGGACCGGCGAACAAGAACGAGCCCACGGGCTTTTGGCCGTCGGCCAAACCCGAGCGCGCCATTTTGATCGCCGAACTCAACACTTCGATGGCGGGGTCTTGGCCAAAGATCACCAACTTTAAATTGCGTTCCAAATGCTTGAGCACTTCTTTATCGGTGCTGCTGACTTGTTTGGGCGGGATGCGCGCCATGCGCGCAACCACGGTTTCAATATCGGTGACGTCGACAACTTTGGGCGCAATGCGCGTCGCGTCCAACGACACGCGCGCGCCACTCTCGTCGACCACGTCAATGGCCTTGTCCGGCAAATGACGATCGTTGATGTAGCGCGCCGACAACTCGGCGGCCGCGGCCAACGCCTCGTCGGTGAAACTCAATTTGTGGTGTTCCTCAAGCTTCGGTCGCAGCCCTTTGAGGATCTCCACGGTTTCCGGCACACTGGGTTCCCCGATGTCGATTTTCTGAAAGCGGCGCGTGAGCGCGTGGTCTTTTTCAAAGATGCTGCGATACTCTTGATATGTGGTGGAGCCAATGCACCGCAATTCGCCGTTGGCCAACGCGGGCTTAATCAAATTCGACGCGTCCATCACCCCGCCCGACGCGGCGCCCGCACCGATGATGGTGTGGATCTCATCGATGAACAAAATGGAATGGGGAATTTTCTTCAGTTCCGCCAACACCGTCTTTAAACGCTTTTCAAAATCGCCACGGTATTTGGTGCCGGCTACCAAAGCGCCCATATCCAAGGAAAAGAGGGTCGCGTTGGCCAAAGCCTCCGGCACTTGTCGTTCGTGAATGAGTCGCGCCAGCCCTTCGGCGATCGCGGTTTTGCCCACGCCCGATTCGCCGACGTACAACGGATTATTCTTGCGCCGCCGACACAAAATCTCAATGGAGCGTTCGATTTCGAGCGTGCGCCCCACGAGCGGATCGATGCGCCCTTCGGCCGCTTGGCGATTCAAATTAACGCAGAACTGTTCCAGCGCCGCTTGCGGTGGATCGGCTTTTGACGACGACTCCTCGCCGCTGACCGACTCCGCCGCAGCGAGCTTGCTCACGCCGTGCGAGATGAACTGAATCACATCCACCCGCGAGACGTTTTGTTGGCCCAACAGATACGCGGCGTGCGATTGCTTTTCACTAAAAATCGACACCAACACGTCGGTGACCGACGTCTCGGTTCGCCCGCGCGATTGCACGCTGAAGACCGCGCGCTGCAACACCCGTTGAAACCCCAACGTCGGCTGCACGTCGCGTTCGTCGTCCATCAACAGTCGCGGCGTGGTTTCATCGATGAAGGTCTTCAGCTCCTGACGCAGCTGATCGAGGTCGGCGTTCGACGCTTTGAGGATTTCTTGTACTTTGAGGGTGTCCAAAATCGCCAACAACAAGTGTTCGACGGTGATGTATTCGTGTCGCCCTTCGCGAGCCGACTGAAACGCACCATTGAGGCAAAACTCGAGCTCTGTCGATAACATGGCTACTCCCTAGTCGAGCGCTTCTAACGTACACATTAACGGGTGTTGATGCTCACGAGCCAAACGGGTCACTTGCGCCACTTTGGTCTCGGCAATTTGGTGGGTGTAGACCCCACAAATGCCCCGACCTTTGGTGTGCACCTCCAACATCACGTGGGTGGCCCGAGCGCGGTCCATGCCAAAAAACTGCTCCAACACGCTCACCACGAACTCCATCGGGGTGTAGTCGTCGTTCATCAACAACACCCGATACAACGACGGTTCTTTTAACTCCGGGGGCGCTTCTTCCAGCAATAAGCCATGCCCCTCGTCGGGACGGTCGGTCAATGCGGGGGGTTTTTGCTGTTCACTCATACCGCTATTTTAGCGCATCGAGTTCATCGCCACCCCCCTCCGCTCGCCCGTGCCCACCGCCGCCTCCGCCCCCGCCACGGTGGCGCGAACCCGGTGCGTGCGCGATGGTTCACGATTCTTGACCAAATTGTCCTCGAGTTCACTCACTTTGTTATAAAAATCAGTAGGATGCACAGACGCAAGCGGTTTCTTTTTAAGCCCACACGGTGCTACACTGCGGGTTTGGCCGAGCGGAACGAATCCCTCCGCCAAACGTCAAATCGAGGGCGCTCCCACCGCACGCGCGCCGTGCGGGGCGTTGAACTGGACAGAGTTGAGGGACGAGCGATTGATCAATGAGACCCCAAGGCAGTTGCTGGAGCGGTATTGGCCCGAAGTGGCCGCGACCGTGGTGGGACTTCTGGTCGTGGTCCTCGCGGTGCACGACGTGCGCCTAGTGCGCGCGCAGGCTCAACCCACCCTCGTGCAACCAATTCAAATCACCCCCGTCGACGGCCCACTGGCGCGCGTGCCTTGGTTTGGCGCGCCCAACACCCAGACCGCGCCGCCGATCGCGGCGGTCGCTTTGGTGCTCGTGGGCACCTTGGCCACCGGGCACCCCACACACGGCTACGCCTTAATCGGACCAGACGCCAACACCATCAAAACCTACGCGGTCAACGACGCCCTGCCGGGCGGCGCGGTGTTGAGCGAGGTGTATGCCGATCACGTGCTGCTGACCCGCAATGGGGTGCGCGAGATCTTGAATCTGCCCAAACAACTGGCGCCGGGAACCCCCGTCCCCACGACCGCCACCCCCGCGGCGCCCACGTTTGGGGCAACGATTCAGAAACTGCAGAATCAACCGAATTTAATCGCCGAGATCATCAAACCCTTGCCGCAATTCGAAAATGGGCATTTGAAAGGGTTTAAGGTGTTCGCGGGCGCCGACGCGGCGCGCTTTGAGCGCTCCGGCCTCAAAGCCGGCGACGTGATCACCCAAGTCAATGCGGTTCCCATCACCGACGGCACCTCGGGATTGGAATTGATTAAATCGCTGGGCAATTCCCAAAGCGCCCAAGTCACGGTGGAACGCGATGGGCGCTTGTTGCCCATCACCATTGAAGCCAGCGTGCTCTCTTCTCATCACTCCACTCCTTGAGACTCCCATGCAACGTCACTTGTCCGTCGTCCTCCACTCCACCTTAGCCCTCTGTCTGGCCACCGCGCTGACGCCGACTGCACTCGCCAGCGACGCGGCCATCGCCAACAGCGGCGCGCAAATCACCCCCAACTACAAAGACGCCGACTTGAACAGCGTCATTGAAGCGGTGAGTCAGGTCACGGGCCGCAACTTCATCGTCGATCCCCGCGTCAAAGCCCAGGTGACGATGATCTCGGCCACCCCGTTGTCGAGCGCGGCCTTCTACGAAGCGTTTTTAGGCATTCTGCAAGTCCACGGCTACGTCGTGGTGCCGGCGGGCAAGGTGTATAAAATTGTGCCCGACGCCAACGCCCGTCAATTGCCGGCGATCGATTTACCGGACGAGGTCAATGGCGCGTCCGATGAGTTGGTGACCCAAGTGGTGCAACTGCGCAACATCTCCGCCAATCAGTTGGTGCCCATCCTCCGACCGTTGATGCCGCAACAGGCGCATTTGGCCGCGTACCCGGCCGCCAACATGCTCATCCTGTCGGATCACGCCTCCAACGTGGCGCGCCTGATGCACATTTTAGATCGCATCGATCGCACCGGCGATGAGAACATCGAAGTCATTCGCTTGGAGCACGCCTCCGCCGCGGAAATCGCACGGGTGGTCAATCAATTGACCGCCGGCGGGTCGGGCGACAACTCGCCCAGCGCCAAAATGATCGCCGACGAACGCACCAACAGCATTTTGATCAACGGCGAACGCAATCAACGCCTCAAGCTGCGCACCTTAGTCGCGCACTTGGACACCCCATCGGATCGCGGTGGCAACACGCGAGTGCGGTATTTGCGTTACGCCGACGCCGACAAGCTGGCGACCAAGCTCAAAGAACAAGCCAACCAACTCACCGCCAGCACCGGCACCGGCGCGGCCAACGCGGCCGCCGCCTCCGTGAGCAGCAGCGACAACAAAACCACCATCTGGGCCGATGTGCCCACCAACGCGCTCGTGGTCACCGCACCACCCAAAGTCATGGCGCAACTCATGACCATCGTCGACCAACTCGACATCCGCCGCTTGGAGGTGCAGATCGAGGCCATCATCGTCGAAGTGACGGGAGAGAAGACCGCGCAGTTGGGCGTCAACTGGCTCATGGACTCGGCCGCGAATGGCGTTCCCGCGGGCGGCTTTGTGTCCCCGCTCGACTCCTCGGGCAATTCGATAGTGTCCTTGGGAGCGGCGATCTATGGCGCCAAAGGCTCGCCGGCCAACGCCGCGTCCGCCGCCAGCGCGTTTCCCAACGGCTTAACCTTAGGGGGCGCGCGCATCGGCAGCGCCGGCACCAACTTCGCCGCGGTGGTCAATGCGCTAAACGGCAACGCCAACACCAACATCATTTCGACGCCAAGCATCACCACCTTGGACAACCAAGAGGCGCAAATCAAAGTCACCACCGAAGTGCCGTTTTTGACCGGATCGTACTCGTCCGCCTCCACCTTGGCCGGCGCGGCCACGGCCGCCTCGACGACGGGATCCACCACCACGAGCGGCTACGTAGCGCCCTTCCAAACCATCCAACGCCAAGAGGTGGGAACGATTCTCAAAATCACGCCGCAGATCACCGACGACAAAACCATTTTGTTAAAGATCGACCAAGAGGTGTCGGCGTTGATTAAAAGCTCCATCGCCACCGTGGACGTGCAAACCTCCAAGCGCACCGTGAGCACGCGGGTGTTGGCCAACGACGGCGAAATCATTGTGTTGGGCGGCCTGATCAGCGACAACGTGACGCAAAGCGAACAACGCGTGCCGTTGTTGAGCAGCATTCCGCTCGTCGGCAATTTATTCAAAACCGCCAACTCCACCAAGACCAAAACCAATTTGATGGTGTTTGTGCGCCCCAAAATTCTCATCAACCCAGAACAGATGGCGCACGAAACCGCCGACAAGTACAACGCCATTCGCGTGTTGCAAAGCGGTGAAAACGCCAAAGTGCTGTTGCAGAGCAAAGAGCAACAAGCGGTCTTACCGCCGCTGGAATCCTTAGCGCCCGCCGCCAACGCGGTGAACGCCGAGACCCCCAAAGCCGAAGCGGCGCGCAAAGCCCTCGACAACAGCGCGTATCAAAGCAGCCCGCACGACCCATGAACAACCCGTTTATCAGTTACGCCTTCGCCCGCAAACACGGTGCCCTGATCGAATCCCTCAAAGCCGATCAGGCGGATCTGTTGGTGCGCGAAGACGTGGGTGCGGCGAGCTTAGCCGAGTTGCGTCGCCACTTGGGACGCCGGTTGACGTTGAAGCGCTTGACGGCGGCGGAATTCGAGCAGGCCTTGACGCGCTCGTTTGAGGGCAATCACAACGCCGCCGCCCAAGCGGTGGAAGAGTTCAACGACGACACCGATTTGGCGCACTTGGTCGAGGAACTGCCGGAGCCATCGGATCTGTTGGAATCGGACGACGACGCGCCGATCATTCGCCTGTTGAACGCGATCTTCACCCAAGCCGTGCGCGACAACGCCTCCGACATCCACATCGAGCCTTTTGAAAACCGCTTGGTGGTGCGTTTTCGCATCGATGGCATCCTCACCGAAGTGCTGCAAAGCAAGCGCTCCTTGGCGCCGGTGTTGGTGTCGCGCATCAAAGTCATGTCGCGCCTCGACATCGCGGAAAAACGCTTGCCGCAAGATGGCCGCCTGTCGCTCAAAGTGGCGACGCGCGCCGTCGATGTGCGCGTGGCCACCATCCCCTCGGGCCACGGCGAACGGGTGGTGTTGCGCTTGTTGGACAAACAAGCGGGGCGGTTGGATTTGGCGCACTTGGGTATGGACCCCACGACGCTGCAACGCCTCGATGAACTCATCCACAAACCCTACGGCATCCTCTTGGTCACCGGCCCCACCGGCTCGGGCAAAACCACCACCTTGTACGCGGCGTTGCAGCGGCTGAACGACGGTTCCCGCAACATCCTCACGGTGGAGGATCCGATTGAGTATTACTTGGACGGCATTGGCCAAACGCAGGTGAACACCAAAGTCGACATGACCTTCGCTCGCGGCTTACGCGCGATTTTGCGCCAAGACCCCGATGTGGTGATGATCGGCGAAATCCGCGACTTTGAGACCGCCCAAATCGCCGTGCAAGCCTCGCTCACCGGGCACTTGGTGTTGGCGACCTTGCACACCAACACCGCCACCGGCGCCATCACGCGCTTGCGCGACATGGGGGTGGAACCGTTCTTGTTGTCGTCCACGCTGTTGGGGGTGCTCTCGCAACGACTCGTGCGCGTGATTGAGCCCCACGTCACCCACACCAGCCCCGCCACGGCCATAGAGCAGCAGCTGTTGGGGCTCAGCGTCCCCATGCCACTGAAGCGGGCCTCGCAGCGCAGCGACTTCAAAGGCCGCACGGGCATTTACGAACTCGTCCTCGTGGATGAACCCTTGCGCCACATGATCCACAGCAACGCCTCGGAAGCCAGCATGGAACAACACGCGCGCACCTTAACGCCGGCGATTCGCGACGATGGCCGACACAAAGTGGTGAACGGCATCACGACCCTTGAGGAAGTGTTGCGGGTGACCCGTGAAGACTAAGGGCGCCGATCTCGCCGTGCGGGAAACGGAGGCGTAACCGTGCCCGCCTACGCCTACACCGCCGTCGACGCCAGCGGTCGCGCCGTGCACGGCACGCTCGAGGGCGACTCGCCGCGCCACGTCCGCAACAAACTCCGCGAGCAACAGTTGCACCCGATCACCGTCAGCGACGTCACCGACCAGCAACCGCGACGCTGGGGCTCGTTCGCCCGCCCCATACGCTCCGCCGAGTTGACGCTGCTGACCCGGCAACTGGCGACCTTGTGTCGGGCGGGGCTGCCCTTAGACGAGGCGCTGAGCGCCGTCGCCCAACAATCCGAATCGGGACGCGTGCGGGACGTGATGAGTGGGGTGCGTTCGCGGGTGCTCGAAGGGCGCACCCTGGCGCAGGGTCTGGGGCAATTTCCGGACAGCTTCCCCGAGTTGTACCGCGCCACCGTGGCCGCCGGCGAACAAGCGGGCAAACTGGACACGGTGTTGGAACGATTGGCCGATTACACCGAACAACGCCAGGTGCTGCAGAACACCGTGCTGCAAGCGATCTTGTATCCGGTGCTGTTGACGGTCGTGTGCATTTTGATTGTGTCGATGTTGCTGGGTTTTGTGGTGCCGCAGATGGTCGCCGTGTTCCAGGCCAGCAAGCAAACCCTCCCCCTGCTCACGCGACTGCTGTTGGGCGTCTCGGGTTTTGTGCAACATTTTGGCTTTCTGGTGTTGGCGCTCGGGGCGCTGTTCGCGTGGTGGTATGGTCGACGGCTGCGCGACGAGGCGGTACGAATGCGCTTGCATCAGCGATTGTGGCGCGTGCCCTTGGTGGGCAAAATCATTCGCGGCGTCAACGCCGCGCGGTTCGCGCGCACCTTGGCGATTCTCACCGCCGCCTCGGTGCCGGTGTTGGAGGCCTTGCGCATTGCCGGCACCGTGATCACCCATCTGCCGATGCGTCAGGCGGTCGCGGAGGCCACGGAACGGGTTCGCGAAGGCGCGCCGATTGCCAAAAGCTTGGGCGCCAAAAAAGGGCTGTTCCCGCCGATGCTCGTGCACATGATTGCCAGTGGCGAGGCGTCGGGAGAACTGGAGAGCATGCTGGAACGCGCGGCCGTGAGCCAAGAACGCGACATGAACGCCATCATCCAAACCACCATGGGCATTTTGGGGCCCGCCCTCATCTTGGTCATGGGGGGGCTGGTGCTGACCATCGTGCTCGCGCTGTTGTTGCCGATCTTTGAACTCAACCAATTGGTGCATTAACCCGCTCGACCCGACAACCCACCGGCGCTGCCTCACTGCGCCGCCAAGGCCAAAAGGGGCGCGCGAGGCCGAAACGGGTTGCCTCGATGCGCTAACCCAGTCTAATCCCGCGCACGCATTCGAGCGCAGAACCCAGAACACGATGACTTTTGCACGGGACATCACTCCACGGCAGACTCACCGAGTTATCGATGTGCCGAGCGCCTATTTATTAAACCAGTGGCGACCATCGTGGGTAAACGATTGAGATCACGAAAAACCCAGTCCACCGAGACCTGCAATCTAGTCGCTGCAAGCGCCCTCAACCCGAACATTAGGATGAACAACACGCCATGAAGGAAAACGGATTGACAGACGTGAGTGGCCGCATGGAAAAGCCTATTGGAATTCCCTGAAAACGACAAAGAGTTCATCTAAAGGCTTAACCGGTTCACCAACCCTTAGAGGCAGATCGCTTCGCGCCTGAAATAAAAAAAAAGCCCGATCGACTGGTCGCTCGGGCTTTACTCCTTTAATCGCAAATGTAGCCTATTTTAAAAACTCGTCATCCTCGCTCTTTTTCGACTTTGCGGGCGCCTTAGACTTGCCATCATTACCACTGTTGGACTGCGGTGAAGCAGAGTTGGTGTTAACAGCTTGCGACTTGGCATCCATTTGTGGCTGTACCATCTCACGCAGTTCTAACAACCCCGCTTTAAACTCACCTTGCGCCAATGGCGTGCTGACGGTAAGTTCACCATAACTCATCGTCGGCTGAACCTTACTGACCGTAATTGTGCCAAAGGGCTTTTCCATTCGACCGAGGGACTGATGGGTTTGCGGATCTTTTACTTCGGCGCCCATTTTGACGACTTTGTAGGTGGCACCTTCTTTTACAACAGTACCGCCTTGTGACAGCACCGCAGTGGTGCCATCCAAAGAGACGACGGAGATTGGAAACAATTTTACAATCAACGCTTGCACAAATTTCTCGGACAAACCTCCAAGAGCTTTGTCGGCGATGCCCTTGCCATCCACTCCACTGCCATAAACCTGTGGTTCCGTGGTCGGAAATTCAACGGCATAGGATTCATTCATGAGCAACTGGCCGGTCGCTACATTAATGACCGTTACGCGACCTTTGAAGCCCCCGGAATAAGAAATTAAATCCTTGTTCGCCAAATTTAAGTGGCGCACGTTTTTACGATACTCCAAGTATTCGATGACCGGGACAACTAACACATCCGCGGTCAATCGTTGACCCAGCTTAACGATGTCACTTTGATTGGCGTTTGGACCTAAGGCATTATCCAGCTCTCCATTGATGGCGTCATCAAAAGAGCGGTCGATCACTAAAAACCGATTCGTCTGTTGCACAGACTCGGAGATGGCGTGTTGCAGTTGCGCTCCCGCCTCTTGCGCCGACACCGATGCGTCTCCCATGGGATAGGTTTTTGCATTCGTTTTCGCTACAGCAACGACAATTCTAGGTTTACTTGCGTCCGCACCTTCTTTGAACTTAACCACATCGGCGCCGACACGCACCATCCATACTCGTTCTTTACCCGACGAGCCTGTGGTAACGGTGGTGCTGTGATTGGCGGCCATGGAACCCGATTGCGAGTAGCCCGCTTGAGACTGACTCGAAGCCGATCCGCTGGCGCTGTCGCCGCGGGAGTTACTGCCGCTCACCGAGGCACTCCCACTATCGTGGTAGCTGCCTTGCGAACTGGCGTGCGCGTCGGCGTGTTCCGCCACCGTAACCTCGTCCTTGCGAGCAGCGATGTTACGCTCAACCTGATTTTCACTCAGGATCTTATAGTCCTTAATCGCACCTCGGACCTGCGCTTGCCCGATGCGCTTGCCGTTAACCTGGGCAACCGCCTGACCGAGCGCGTCGTCAACCGCCTCATCGCGGGTTACCCCTTGTCCGTTGACCTCCACGTGTTGCGTTTCGGTGCCGGTTAAGGCCTGAGCTCCAGGAGGACCAGCGTTGGAATCAGAACCGGCATTGCCGTCCGTGGCCTTTTTGGAACAACCCAACAACATAAAGCCCAAAATGAACACTAAGCAAACTGAAGACCAATTTCGACGTGCTTTGAAAGACATTACTGGACTCCTTGAATGCTAATGGTATTCATCACACTTTGGCCTAAGGTATTGGCCGCGTTGTTGGTAGCCGCATTCGTTGCTTGCTTATCATCCTTGCCGCGGCCAGGCACGTTTGAAGCGACCGCCGAATATTTGGCCGGAAGTGGCTTTTTAAAAACATCTTTCAATTCCGCACTAACATCAACAGTGGTCACAAACCCATCCGATGCTCGGTCATTCATCGGAATCGACGTTTTTATTTTTCCAATGAGCACCCAGCGAACACCACATTCTCGTGCGGCTGCGTTTATTCGCCGCTGCATATCAGACGTTAACACGAGTTCTGCCGAACCGCTCAACGACTTGAGAACCTCTTCTTTCGAAGGAGCGCTATCGCTACAATCTTTAATGTCAGCGTAATCCAATGGGGAGAAATTTTTATAGCTGGAGAAAAACCCATTAAACGCATTTCCAAACAGATCAGCCGAGGATACGGCCGTTATGGCCTCATCGCGGATACGCTCCGTACTGCCACTGCTAACGTTGGTTTTGCTTTGATTTAAGCTTGCATCTCGCTGCACACTGGCGGTCGCCGAATTGTCAATGGTCACTCGACCCTTCACCGAGGCATTCTTGTCAACGCCTTCGTTAACCGATCCGTGCTTTTCACCGTAAGTGTCGCTCTCTTTCTCAGAACTTTTAACGGCAGCGTGAACCTTGTTATCCACATTCAAAGTGGCTGTGGCCTTATCCGAGGCAGACAAGGTTTGCTTGTTTTCGCTCGTTACTGTCTTCTTATCATCAAAATTGTATACTTTCTTATCATCCTGTTGGAAAAATAAAAACAAAATCGGCGTCGGCTCTGCGGACGCTTTGGCTCCTGCATTGGCCGCGCCATTAAGCTGCGTAATATTGGTGTTAACGTGCGCGGTATTGCAATCGAACCGAAACCGCCACGACAGTTGATAGGTCTTTGAGTCAACGTCTTGATCCAAATCGGTGATGCTGCAATCTGAAGCCAAAAATGCCCCCATCTGATCATTTTGCTCTTGCGTAAAGGTGCGGGACTTTGAACCAAACTCCTCTCTATTTTGCATAAACCGCCAAAGCTTTTTGGAGGCATCCTGAACCGCCGCCGGTCGCGCGTCGCGTACGGCAGACTTACTATTGGACTTTAGCGTAACGTTTCCGGTCATGTTGACTTGCAACAAGTCATCCGCCAGCACCACTGTTGATAACGCAGTACCGACGATAAACGAACTTATCAAACCCGATAAGGCAATGGAATGTCTCATACGATTTTTACCCTTTTGTCTTAAAGCGACGCAAATTTTTCAGCCAGTTCCTTTGATGGCGGACGGTGATCACCGCCCTTGGCCATATCATTATAGGAACTAAACGCGCTGGTGAGCTGCTTGGTCGCACTGAGCGCATTCTGAACCTCGCCAGCCACAGCGACCGTCAACGCAATTTTTTCCAGCATATTTAAATTGTCGGCTTTCAAAACCTTCACACCGGTTACGCCAGCACCGATCCAAAGCACTGTGGTGCCAAAGATTTTGAAGTTGGCCGCACGCGCTTTTTTCATTTGCTCTGCGGTTAGCGGAGCGCCGGCCTCTTGTAATTGCTCCAGTTGCTCTTTAAGTTCATTACTGGCTGCGACGAATTTTTTCATGCCATCTTCGTTGGCTAAGTCACCCTTTTGCAAGTCGTTAGCCAACCCAGTGCATTCTTGAGCCTTTGCCGCGGACCCCAACGCGGACCACATATCCGCCGCACCGGATAAGGCGGTAACTTGAATCAATTTAATTGACCCATAAAACAGCACCATACTTTCTTTTGTGCCCGCTTGACTTGCGCTAGACCAACTGAGGCCAAGAAACGACAGAACGACGATAGCGAGTAATTTTTGTTGGGTATCGTGAATAAAAGTTATCATTTTTTGCCCTCAGGTTGCACACCAATTTTTTCCTTAACGACCATATTGATGGTTTTCTTCAGATCCGACGGTTTGAGTTTTTTATCAGCCGTGGATGATAAATGTTCTTTTAACCAATCTTCTTTTGGGTCCACCAAATTAGCCACCAACTCATTCATGAACGCACGCGTCAATTTAATGTATTGATCAGAGTCTTGAAACGATCGAGTGCCGAAGTAGCGTTTAGAACTGACAAACTTTAACGGCATCTCCACCAAGACTCGATCGTCCGCGGCAGTAGCACCAGGACTGACGACCTTGACAATATATCGTCCACCGTACCCTACCTCAGTTTGACTAACATTAATATTTTGAAGATTACCGTTTTGCATGACCGTACGCGCCACGGAGCGTTCAATGGCTGCGGAATTAAGCGCATCCACTTTCACATCCACTCGATAGCTTGGCGCACCCAATGACAGGGTCTGAGCTTGGCCGTTAAAACAACTGTCCATTTCCGCTTTTATGGACGCACCACTGCTGCCCTCGGACTGGACGCCACCGTTGGGCACGATGGGCAGCCGCATATTGGTGGATAACATGCCCTCCAATGCTGCGGTCAGCGCGCTGCGTTGCTTTTCGGCATCTGCGCCCGCTGATTTGTTATTGATCGCCAGCAAAGTGGCGTCGGTAAACTCTATAGGCAAAGCCGCCATTTGCTTTTCTTTGCCGGTGATTCGAAGTTTTGCAACAACATCTTTCCACGGATTCAACAGCGCACTCGGGTCCGCGACCTCACCCTCTTTTAACACAGCTGGCTCTTTGAAAAACTCAGTAAATTTTCTCAACTGAGCATTGGCGTCTAGCGGCGCATCGGAAGCTTCATTGTACTGAAAGGTCCATGGATAGAGCCCGACAACTGTCAAGTTGGATATGTTAAAAACCACAGTATCAATGGACACACGGAATATATTGTTGTATCGATCCTTCTTGGTAATTGGATCGTTAAATTTTTGTTGCTCAAAACTATCATCGGAAACCAAAAAGCTAATGCCTAATATCCCCTTTGCTTGGTCTTGATTTACAAAACGAAAAGTTGGGTTGATGTTCTCTGCCTGCGCGCGCATACTTTTTGATATGTCGCCTCTCTTTTTGATGTCTTTGATAATTTTGCGAACGTAGCCCTCTTGTGCTTTAGTCGTATCGGTAAAACGAGTACCGATACCACAATAAATCAGCTCCTGTGCATTAGCGTTGACCGCATCCGCCCGTACGTCAGTAGACGACGCCCCAATAACCGCAATTGCGGCGATCAATGTAATCAGGCCCTGCCTTACGATTGTTTTGCAACTTGGCTGACCTAGTGGCGCCAACATTATCTTTTTTAGACGCATTCTATGCACTCCCACGGTAGAAATTTTCATGGTACGTTCTAATTATCAGAGCGCCACGAGTCTAACACTATTAATTGTGGCTATTGGTTGGATGTATCAACTCTATATGTTACGTCCGGTTATTACGTGAATGATGTGAGATTTAACCTTAAACACAACCCCCTCTAATGGGAAAGCGACCGGTGCGAGCGGTATCGATGGTGCGTTGCGACATTCGTATTCAATAATTATGTCACAAGGCCGACATAAATTTGCAATGCACCATTTGCAGTTCAAACGACGCTTGAATCGGACGACCAGGAGCGACAAATCGACGAGGCCATTGGCACCCACTCGGTCACTCGGTACGCCGGTTGGCGGTCTCAAGCAACCCACGTGAAGGGGCCTCGCCGAGCGACGACCCACCCGGCCACAGAGCCGGGTGGGGTGAGGTCAGGCCTAATCTCGCTCGTTCGCGACCGCTTGTTCCTCGGGGTGCAGCAGACGTTGCCAAGCCAGCAACGCCTCCAACGTCTGACCCGTGGTGGCGGCATCGGCCACGCGAATCGGCGGCACCTTCGCCGCTTGCAGACGGCGATTGAGTTTTTGCAAGGGGCCGTTGATGAGCGCGTTCGACTCCGCCTCCACCTCGCCCAATTCCGTCGCCAAGGCGTCGACGCGATGCTCTTGATCCACAGACGGTCGACCCTCGTAGGACAACAGCGCCGAGTAAACCTGATCCAAATGCTCCCGCAAGCGCTCCTCGCCGGTGATGGCACCGCCCTCGGTGGTGGCCACAATGCGCTTGCGCAAGCCTTCGGTCTGCTCCGCCACCGCCTCAATCGCTTCCCGCAGGTCGTGGTTGGTGGTGTGCTCTCGCGTTTGCTGCAACAACGCCTTCAGTCCGTTGAGCCGATCGACCACGTCGCTCATGTGCGAGAACAACGCGTGCGCTTTCATCGCCGCCGCGTATTGCAAGCGACGATCCTCCACGCTGTAGTCCGCGCGATGATCAAGCCCCACGGTCAACGGCTGCGTGTACGTCACGCCATTGGTGGTGAGTCGGACGGTGTACACGCCGGGCAACACGCGCGGCCCTTGCGTGCCCGCAAACGCCGCCTGCGCCGCCGTCGGCACCCGAGGTGGCGCCACTTGCATCGACCAGGTCACGCGGTTAATGCCTTTGGCCGTGCCCGGCGTTAAGGTGGCCACAACCTCGCCGCGATCGTTGACCACGTCCATGGTCAACCGACCAAAGACGTGGCGCGTGCTTTGATAATAGGTGATGACCGCGCCGGCGGCGGGGTTCTCACCGTGGTACGTGGCGTCGCCTTCGGGCCATCCGCCCGACCCTTCAATGCGCTGCTCCGTCGGTCGGGCGTTTAAAAACACAATGGGGGCCGTGATGTCGCGCGAGGCCAAATCGCGTAACGGCGTCAGATCATCGATGATCCACAGCCCACGCCCATGGGTCGCGAGCACGAGGTTGTCGTCGTGGGCCGCGAAGGCCAGATCGCGCACCGCCACCGGCGGCAACTGACCGCCCGTGAAGCGCACGAAGTGTGCGCCTTGGTCGATGGAGACCCACAACCCTTGTTCGGATCCCACGTACACCAGATTGGCGTTGGCGGGATCTTCTTTGACGACGTGCACGTACCCTTTAATCTGATGGTCCACGTCCAAGCGTTGAAAGTGCACGCCGTAATCGTCGGTGAGGTACACATACGCCTGCCGATCCCCTTGGGTGTGCCGATCAAAACTCACCAACGCTCGGCCACGGTGGTGCGCCGACGCGTGCACGCTGCTGACCCACGAGTGCGGCCCAAGGTCGGGCACCGCGGCGATGAGGTTGGTCCAATGGGCGCCATCGTCGCGCGTGAGTTGCAGGTTGCCGTCGTCAGTGCCCACCCAGATCTCGCGATCGTCCAAGGGACTCTCGTGCACGCTGACGATGGTGGTGTGCATTTCGGCGGCGGAGTTGTCCACGGTGATGCCGCCCGATTGCTCCTGACGCTGCTTGTTGGGATCGTTGGTGGTGAGGTCCCCACTCAGCCGTTGCCAACTGGCGCCGTGATCGGTGGTGCGGAACAACAGTTGCGCCGCCAAATACAAACGCTCCGGGTGCGTGGCCGACGTGGCCATGGGCGTGTTCCAGTTGAACCGCAGTTTTTCATGGGCCATGGCCTGCGGCTGAATCGTCCGTGCGGCTAAGGTGTGCCGTTCGATGCGACCGATGTACCCGCCTTGCGACTCGGCGTAGACGTAGCGCTCATCGCTGGGGTCGGGCAAGACGTAAAAGCCATCGCCACCAAACAAATTCTCCCAGCGGTTGTTGGTGATGCCACCGGGGTATTCGGAATCGCCCACCCACGCGGAATTGTCCTGCAAGCCGCCGTACACGTGCGCCGGGTCCTGCTGGTCCACCGCCACGTGATAAAACTGACTGACCGGCAGATTTTGCGCTTTCCACCAGCGAGAACCGCCGTCGTAGCTGAGCCACAGTCCACCGTCGTCGCCCGTGACCACCATTTTGGGGTTGCGGGGGTTGATCCACACGTCGTGGTGATCCCCATGGCTGCCGCCGTTAGTGACCGCAAAACTCTTGCCCGCGTCTTCGGAGACGATCAAGCGCAAGTCGGGTTTGAAGAGCCGTTGGGGATTGGTGGGATCCACGACCAAGCGCGAGAAGTAAAACGGTCGCCACACCATCAGTTGCGAGCGATCGCGTTCCTCAAAGGATTGGCCCGCATTGGCCGAGTAATACAACGCCGTGCGCACGTTCTCAATCAAGGTGTACACCACGTGCGCGTCGGAGGGCGCGAACGCCACCTCCACTCGACCCCACGGCTTTTTGGGCAAGCCCGGACGATTGGCGTCGGTGAGCGACTGAAACGTCTTGCCGCCATCGAGGCTTTCGTACAACCCCGATTGCGAGGGCGCGGTCGGTCCGTCACCGCCCGATCGAAAGGTGAACGCCTGACGTCTGAAGTCCCACAGCCCCACCAACAGGTGGTTGGGGTTTTGCGGATCCAGAGCCACCGACGAACACCCCGTTGACCCATTGCCGCCTTTTAAAATGAGCGTCCAGTGATCGCCGCCGTCGGTGGTTTTGTACAACCCACGCTCGGCCGAATCGTGAAAGGCCGGTCCCGTGGCACAGACGTACACGGTGTTGGAATCCGTGGGATGCACCACAATGCGCGCGATGTGTTCGGATTGAGGCAGTCCTTTGTGCACGAACGTCTCGCCGTCATCGTGGCTGACGTAAACGCCATCGCCGTAGGAGACGGAATTGCGCATCCACGACTCGCCGGTGCCGACCCACAGCGTTTTGGAGTCGTGCGGATCCAAGGCCACCGCGCCGATGGATTGCACCGATTGGTGATCAAAAATCGGCGTGAAGGTGGTGCCGCCGTCGTGCGAGCGCCAGACGCCGCCGCTGGCCGAGCCGACGTACAAGCTCACCGTGCCATCGGCTTCGGCACGCCCCGCCACGGCCGCGATGCGACCGCTCATGGTGGCGGAACCAATGTTGCGGGCGTTCAAGCCACTCAACATGCCGGAGGTTAATGTGGGCGCGGCAGCGTGCGCAACGCCGGCGGCAACGCACGTGAGGCCTAAGACGGCGAAACGGCGAGTCCAATACTGAGCGGGCTTCATGGCGTGACTCCAACGGTGCGACGATAAAGAGTGACGTCGATGTCCGATCGCCACTGGGCCGAGGTGTAGTGCGTGGTGGATTTTTGCGAGGCTTTGGCGCCCTTCTCGCCTTGCGCCTCGGTCATGGGCACGTACACCCCATCCACGCGTTCGTAGTCGGTGTAATCCAATTCCTGCACGTGATCGACGCCGCGAATGCGTTGTTTATCAATGACGCGGATCACCATGTACGTGTCGGCGTCGAGCCAATAGGTGTCTTCATTGCCATTGTTGAGCACCACGCGAATGCCGTAGGCGGAGCCGCCATCGATCTCCTCCGCACCCACCCATTCGAGGCGATGGCCTTTGGCCGCCGCGTGCACAAACGGCCATTCCAGATCAGCGTCGCTTTGCAGACCTTTGAGGTCATCGTCGGACAGCGCTTCGGCGTCTTTGCGGCCTTCGAAGGGATCGACTTTGAATCCGGTGTGCCCATCGGTTGATTGGATTTGCGTGAGGCCTTGCATGGAGACCTCCGAGCGGTAGCGACCCTGGCCTTTCCATTCGTGCACCGCTAAGGTGAAATTCGAGTCGGGAAAACTCAAGCTGCCCACCCGCTCCAAACTCCAATGCGGGTCCACCGTGCCACGCGCCTGCACGTGTCGCGCGATGACCTCATCAAGGGTCACGGTTTGCGCCCCACTGCGGACGCCCACGGCGCACAAACACACCACCACCACACTCGACCACCACGGGCGATGGGCGCTCAACCGACGAACGCGACTAAACATGACCGTAATCCCTTAACGCCAAAACACTTACGATCAACTGCGCCACCGCATCTGTCAAGCCTTTAGACCGGGACGGTTTGCTGCAGCGCACTTTTTAAAGCGATGCCCGCCTCGGGCTCCTCCGCCGTCAAACTGGCCAAGCGCTGACTCTCGTCCACCACCCGCTCCACCATCAAATGCACCACGGATCCCTCGCGCTGCACCCGACCGAAGGCGGCGAGCAAAACGGCCGCGCGCAAAGGCCGTTTAAAGCGCGTGGCGAGGGTGGGCCACACCACCAAATTCGCTTGCCCGGTTTCGTCTTCCAGGGTCACAAACATCACCCCTTTGGCCGTGGGGGGGCGCTGTCGAATCAACACCAACCCCACCACCGCGACGCGCGCGCCATGGGCGCTGCGTTTGAACGCCGCGTGCGTCACGTAGGGGCGCGACCAGACGCGGTTGGCCGCGCGCAGCAAGGCCACGGGATGTTGCCCCAAACTGAGACCCAGGCTGTGATAATCCGCAACCACCAATTGCCCTTCCGACGGCACGGGCAACAACGGCGTGGCCTCGTCGGGTCGTTCGCGAGTGGGCCACAAGGCGGTCGGGCGCATCAACCCCAACACGGACCAGGCCGCTTGATGCCGATCGCTTTCCAACGAGCGCAGCGCGCCCGCCTGGGCGAACGTTAACAGTTCCGCGCGCGACAAGTCGGCGCGATTGGCCAACTCGGCGATGTCGCGAAACGGGCGATCGCCCCGCGCGTGGAGCACGCGCTGCACGGCCTCGGTGGGAATCCCCCGAATGTGCGCCAACCCCAAACGCAACGCCGGTGGATCCCCTTCCAAACTGGCCTGCGCTTGGCTGTGTTGCACATCCACCGGCAACACGCGCACGCCATGGGCTTTGGCATCCAACACCAATTGCGCTGGCCCATAAAACCCCATCGGCAGCGAATTGAGCAACGCGGCGGTAAACGCCGCGGGGTGGTGACGCTTCAACCAAGCCGACACGTACACCAGCAAGGCAAAACTGGCGGCGTGCGACTCCGGAAACCCATACTCCCCAAACCCCAAAATTTGCCGAAACGAACTGTCGGCAAACGCCTCGCTGTAGCCGCGCGCCAACAAGCCCTGAAACCAACGATCGCGCCACGACTCCAAGCCGCCTTTTTTCTTCCAAGCCGCCATGGAGCGGCGCAGTTGATCGGCTTCCCCGCCACTGAACCCCGCCGCCACCATCGCCAGTTGCATCACCTGCTCTTGAAAGATCGGCACCCCCAAGGTGCGGCGTAAGACCGACTCCACCTCGGCACTGGGATAGGTGATCGGCTCCAAGCCCTGCCGGCGTTTGAGATACGGGTGCACCATCCCCCCTTGAATCGGCCCCGGGCGCACCAAGGCCACTTCAATCACCAAATCATAAAAACACTGCGGCTTGAGTCGGGGCAACATCGACATCTGCGCCCGCGATTCGATTTGAAAGACGCCGATCGTATCGGCGTCTTGGATCATCTGATACGTCTGCGGGTCTTCCGCCGGCACATCGGCCATGGTCATGGGCGGGTGAAACCGATAGACCTCATTGATCAAATCAAAGGCCTTGCGAATGGCCGACAACATGCCCAAGCCCAGCACATCCAGTTTCAACAGCCCCAACGCATCCAAATCGTCCTTGTCCCACTGGATCACCGTGCGTTCGGGCATGGCGGCGTTTTCAACCGGCACCCACTCCGCCAACGTGCGTCGGGCGATGACGAACCCGCCCACGTGTTGCGACAAGTGCCGTGGAAAGCCGATCAACTCGCCCGCCAAACGCAACACGCGTTTTAACGTTGGGGTCTCCGGCACACTCAACGCACGCCAGTCGTCCGCCGTGAGCGCTTGACCACGCCAACCGCGCAGCTCGGTGCTCAGGCGTTCGATCTGAGCGTCTTTGAAGCCGAACACTTTCGCGACGTCGCGCAAAGCCGAACGGGCGCGGTAACAAATCACGGTGGCCGCCAACGCGGCGCGCTCTCGGCCATAACGGCGATACAGGTATTGAATGACTTCCTCGCGTCGCTCGTGTTCAAAATCCACATCAATGTCCGGCGGCTCGGCGCGTTCTTTGGATAAAAAGCGCTCAAACAACACCGACATTCGCGCCGGGTCCACCTCGGTGATTCCCAACGCAAAACACACGGCCGAATTGGCGGCCGAGCCTCGCCCTTGGCAGAGGATCGACCGCGAGCGCGCAAACTCAACCACATCGTCGACGGTTAAAAAGTACGCTTCAAAGCGCAACTCGGCAATCAACCGCAACTCGCGTTCAACGATCTCCCGCACCGTCCGCGGCACGCCTTGGGGATAACGTCGTTGCAAACCCGCTTCCACCCGCCAACGCAACCACGACCGTTCGGTGTGGCCGGGTGGCACGAGATCGTCCGGGTACTCGTAGCGCAAGGACCCCAAATCAAAGGTGCAGCGTTCGGCGCATTCCACGGTCTTGCTTAACTGCGCGGGCGTAAACAACCGCTGCAGTTCGGCCCGCGATCGCAAGCGCTGTTCCGCATTGGGGTGCAAGCGGCGCCCGGCGCTGCGCAGCGTGTGGTGCAGCCGAATCGCCGTGACCACATCCGCCAACGGCTGACGTTGCCGGTCGTGAAACACCACATCCCCCAAGGCGACTTCCGCCAGACCATAGCGCGTGGCGTGAGCGCCGATGATCGCCGCTTCGGCGTCATCGAAGCCTTGGCGCAAACGCCGCACGCCCAACAGCAACCGATCTTGAAACAGATCGCGCAAATCCCCCAGCGGCCAGGTTGATAAATCGTACTGCGACGGCGGGGCGAGTCGGTTGGGGCTTTGGAGGTTAACCACCGCCAGACACTCGGTCAAGGCGTGTCGCCACAGCTGCGCCAACTCAAAGGCGTACGCCCCTTTATCGGCCGCCCGCCGCGCGGTGGTGATGAACCGACACAACTGCCCGTAGCCGGTGCGGTTCATGGCCAACAAGCGCAAGCACCCGCCGTCGGTTTCAAAGGCGGCCCCGACGATGAGTTTGAGCTTTGGCGCTTGAACGCTGTACGCACGCACCACCCCCGCGAGCGACGCCTCATCGGTGATGGCCAACGCGCGATAGCCCAGCCGCTGCGCTTGTTGGACGAGTTCTTCGGGGTGCGAGGCGCCTTTTAAAAAACTGAAGTTCGAGCGACACGCCAACTCCGCGTAGTCCACCATCACCCAAACCACCCATGCAAATACCAGTGATCCGGTGCCGCAACCTCGCGGTATATCCACGCCCGACGACCGTGGCGCAACTGCACGGTGTAGTAATCCCGGGCAATGGGGACGTCGTCCCACCAGCCACTTTCGATGCGCTCCGGCCCGTTCACAAACGACACCGGCCCGTGCAACCAAGGCTTGTGCTGCTTCATCGCCAACGCCTGCGGAGCGTCTAATAACCACACTGGCCGACAACCCCAGGGCACGTCTTCCCCCACCGGGGGCGGATGCTCGGCGTAGCGATGCCCCATGGCGTGTTCGGGGCGGTGTTCGGCCACCACACTCAAGCCGTGAATGGCGTCCCGCCCCAATCGGCCTTGCACGCGCTGCACCCATTGCTGTCGGGCCGCGTCGCGTTCGGCGGGCAGCGGTTCAACCCCCGGCAACGTGTGCCGGTGTTCAACCCACCGCAGTCGCCCGGAACGCACGGTGATGGCCGTCACCGCCGCCGGCAGCGGCCGATCAAAATAGCCCGCTCCGCCAACGTCCAGCCACTGCTGTGGGTCCGCCGACACCGCCCGCAGTCGCCACACCCACCGCACGTGTCCACCGCGGTGGTTCAAGCGCCAATGCACCTCACTGACGCCGGCGCTGTGCTGCTTTAAAAACAGCGCTTGCTGCTCCAAGAGGTGGCGACACACCGCGCGCAGGGCGTGGGCATTGGACAGGGCATCGTCGCCTTCCCACGTGCGTTTAAACCGAATGGGCTCAACCCACGCGCGCCGCGGCGTGGGACTCAAACCATAGGCTTGGTCGAGGAGCGGCAAGCCCGCAAGCCCACCGCGCAAGGCCAAACCGCGTCGTGGCAAACGCCGCAACTGCTCGAGCGTGCTGAGCCCCACCCGTTTCAAATCGGCAACCCAAGCCCGTTCACCCGAATAAACGCCAAAATGATCCAACCGCAACCGATCCAACTGCTGACGCACCGCCGTCGCGGTGAGCGCCACGCTGGCCGACTGATGCGACAGCCAGGCCGCCGCCAACGGATACGGCGCCACCGCCCAATCAACGCCATCGGCCACAAACGTCTCCTGCACCGCCTGCATCAGCGCTTCCAAGCCCCCAAAGAGCTTCAAACTCCCCTTGACTTCCAGCAACACGCATTCCGGGGGTTCCACACTCACCCACGGTGAAAATCGCGCGGCTTTAAACGCCAGCCGATCCAAAGCCTGAGCCTGCTGCTGTGGATCCACCGCGCGCGTGACTAAGCCATCACAGCGCCACAGGGCTTCCGCCACACTGAGGCCGAGGTGGACCGTTGCGGCTCGCGCTAAGCGATTGGCCGCCACAATCACGCCCGCCTCCTCCACGGCCGTGGGCTGAGAATCCGCTTCATACGGCATCACACTCAGGCGTTTAAAACGCAACCCGAGCCACAACTGACGCGGCGGCGATTCCACGACGGTGCGCAACGGCGCATCGACGACCGCGCGCGCGGTCGAGCGTGGCGTGGCGACCGAACGAACGCGGTGGGCAACGGCGGACTCGCTGGGTGCGATCAGCGACAACTGCACCGACGCGACGCGACGTTTGGAGTGCATTCGGCGCATTGCGTCTAACCGGCGTTGGCGCGTGGCGACCACGCCGCCGAGTGGGCCCACAACGTTTCCCACGGCAACAGCACCGTGTCTTTTTTAATAAGCGCACGCGCTTTGAGTGTGCGCACGCTGAGGCCGCACGGGGTTGAATCAAGCACCACACGCAATGCCGCTGGCGAGCGCTGCGTCTGAAAGCGCTGTGGTCGCCACACCACACACAAACAGCTGGTGCGGTGTGCTGCCAATTGCAAACGGCGCAACCAACGCTCCTCCACCGCCCCACACCAAGCCAGCACGCTCGTGGCCGCAGGCGAACCAATGGCTTGCTCCATGGCCCACAACTGATCCTTGAGCGCTGGCGCGTCAATCGTCAACACCCGTTCCAGCGGCAACGCGGCCGCCGCGAGAGCGGGGGCGTAGGGTTTTAAAGGGGGATTGATCCAATGACTCCACCCCGCGGCGACTTGCCGCAAGGCGGGCAGCAGCAGTGAGAGTTCACCGCAGCCCCAATCATCCATCAACAGTTCAATCAAGACGCCGAGCGGCCAGCCGCCGCTCGGCAAATGCTCATCCAGCAAGGCAAACCCGCTGGAGAGAATGGGCGTGTGCTGCCACCGTGTGGCCGACGATAAAGCAACCAGAGTATCCATGCTGCATCACATTCACTGCAAGCGTTCGCCTTTGGTGCGCAACACGCCCACCACCACGCCTTCAATCGACATGCTCTGCTCACGCAAGTCAACGCGGATCGGTTCAAACTCGGTGTTCTCAGGCAACAACCACACCACCGTACCTTCTTGGCGGTAGCGCTTCACCGTCACTTCATTCTCCAATCGCGCCACCACGATTTGGCGATTGCGCACTTCCGGTGTGCGGTGGACGGCCACAAGGTCGCCATCCAAAATACCCACATCGCGCATCGACATGCCTTTCACGCGCAACAGATAATGCGGTTGAGGGTGAAACAACGAGGGGTCAATCTGATACCGACTTTCAATGTGCTCTTCGGCCAAAATCGGCTGACCAGCCGCGACGCGACCAATCAAGGGCAAACCCATCTGATCCCGAATGGTGTCTTTTAAACGAATGCCACGCGAGGCACCCGGTATCAGTTCAATCACCCCTTTACGGTTTAAGGTGCGCAAATGCTCTTCGGCCGCATTCGCCGACTTGAAGCCCATTTGCTGTGCGATTTCCGAACGCGTCGGTGGCATTCCAGAGGCTTCTAAGTGGGCCCGGATAAACTCCAACACTTGTCGTTGCCGTGTGGTGAGGTCACTCATCAGAGACTCCTTCAATGAAATAGACTCAACCTGTTTAGAATCACAGGTGTAACTATATACAGATTTTCACAGGATGCAAGCGATCCGTGCCCTTTTGAACGTAAAACCGCTCTTATTTTCATAACTAATTGAATAAAATAAAGTTAATCACAACGCGGCGCCCGTCCCTTGACCCCCTCGCCTGGGCCACGGCCGTGGGGCAACGATCGCCCTCCATCGCCCCCCCCTACCCATGCCTTCCCCAACCCTGCCGCGCACCGCCCACACGCCTGCCTCAAACCCCACCGTGGGGTCGGGTAAATGATTGAAAATAAAACAATGAATTAACAAACTGTAATTGTCCCGACTGGCAAAAAGCCGCCGATTCGGTTACATTACAATGCTGATGACGCGCTGCGTCACCAAATTTATAAGCATGCTTTAAGAGTTTTTAGGAGAAAGATCCATGAAGAAAATGTTGCTCGTAGGCGCTGCCGCTGCCTCGATTTTTGCGGCCGGTTGCACCGATCTTAAGCCCATCCAGGCTCAGATCGATGACCTCAAGAGCCAAGTGGCCAAGAACGCTGCCGATACCGCCAGCTTGAAAGCCGGTGTAGACGCTGCGATGAAAGCTGCTCAATCCGCTCAACAGGCTGCTGCGCAAGCTCAAACCCGTGCGGACGCTGCGATGGCGTTGGCTCAGGATGACAAAGCCCGCATCGACGCGCTCTCAGCCGAATTGACTGAGAAGTTGACCAAAGGCTTCAAGAAGAGCCACGAGAAGTAATCTCGAGCTTTTTCGATAAAGCTTCCTCGAGTGCGAGGACGAAAACCCCATCTGTAACCCAGATGGGGTTTTTTTATGCAAAGCCCTTTTCGGACTGCCGCGATGGATGGGAAGACCCCACTGGGGGCCCCATAGAATTTCCACCTAGAACGGAGTTCGCTTTAACGCGTTTATTCGCCCGCGTGAGGCAACACACTCACCACCGTCGCGATGCCCGCCGACTCCATAAACGCTTGCTCGCTTTTTTCCCAAACAATCTCGCCCACCGAATGCGTGCGCGCGATGGTGCGGATTTTGCGATTCAAATCCAAAGTGGTTGGTCGAATGATGGCGCCACTGGTCATCATCAACGCCGGATGCACCTCCACCCACACGCGGCCATCGGCAACGCCGACCTTGATCGGTTCATTCACCAAACGCACCGGCGTGTCCACACTGACCATTTTAAACAGCGTTTCAATGTTCTCGGGATACAAGCGCATGCAACCGTGGGTCACGTCCATGCCCACCCCATCGGGGTTGTTGGTGCCGTGGATCATGTACGCTCCGCCCGGGATCGCTAAGCGCATCGCAAACTGCCCCAAGGGGTTGTCGGGTCCGGCTTTCACCACTTTGGGCAAAGGATCGCCCTTTTCTTCGTGCTCTTTTCGCACCGACTCGGGTGGATGCCAATCGGGGTCTTTGATTTTCGATTGAATTTTGGTCAAGCCAATCGGCGTCGACCAATCCATTTTGCCCACGCTCACGGGAAAGGTCACCACCTCGCGTGGCTCTTTGCCCGCCGACTTGGGGAAATAGTACAAGCGGTGCTCGGGCAAGTTGACCACGATCCCTTCGTAGGGCACATCCGGCAAGATGCGCCGTAAGGGCAAATGCACCACCGTTCCCGCTTTGATTGCAAAGGGATTGAGTTTGGGGTTGGCGTTTTCCAACTCTTCAAAGCCCAAGCCGTATTGACGCGCGATCTTAATCAGCGTGTCGCCATCGTCGGCCAACACCTCTTGATACTCGCCGATGACATTGCCCGACTCCGGCAATCGCCACACCGCCGCGCGCGCCGCGCTCAACGCGAGCAGCGCCACCACACCCACCACCACTTGCCAGGTTACCCTTGATGAGGCCAATGACACGCGCCATCACTCCTCTGATGATTAAAACCGCACCAACGCCGATCCCCAGGTGAAGCCGCCACCGAAGGCTTCCAACAACAACAGTTGTCCGGGCTTGATGCGCCCGTCGCGCACCGCGGTGTCCAACGCGATCGGCACCGACGCGGCGGAGGTGTTGCCGTGTTGGTGCACGGTGACCACCACCCGCTCCATGGGCAACGACAATTTTTTCGCAGCCGCCGCGATGATGCGATAGTTCGCTTGATGCGGCACCAACCAATCGATTTGATCCTGAGTCACCTGCGCTTTTTCAAGCGTCTGATCGACCAACTTCGAGAGCGTGTTCACGGCCACTTTGAAGACCTCATTGCCCTTCATCGTCAACGCCGCCGGCTCGCCGGCACGCAACCGATCGAACCCATGAGAGATGCCCAACGGAAAACTCAACAAATCGCGGTACTGACCGTCGGCCGACACAATCGTCGTCAGAATGCCCGGCTCCGTGGAGGGCTTTAAAATCACCGCTCCCGCGCCGTCGCCAAACAACACGCAGGTCGCGCGGTCCTTCCAATCCAAGAGTCGAGTTAAACACTCCGCCCCAATCACCAGCGCACACTTGGCTTCACCGAGTTTGACGTACTTGTCCGCCGTTGATAAGGCGTACATAAAACTCGAACACGCGGTCTCAATGCTGAACGCCGGCGTGTCGTGAATCCCTAAGGCCGCTTGCACAATGGTGGCCACGTTGGGAAAAACCACGTCCGGCGTGGTGGTTCCCACCACCACCAGATCGATTTCATCCGCACCGACCCCCGCCATCTCCATGGCGCGTTTGGCCGCCTGCAGCGCCAAATCCGACGTCGCCTGGTCGGGGGCCGCGATGTGTCGCGATTCGATGCCCGTGCGCGAGCGAATCCACTCGTCGGAGGTGTCCACCATCCGTTCCAGCTCTTGATTGGTGAGAATCCGTTCTGGCAGATACGATCCCGTACCAACAATCTTTGAATAAATCGTCATGACCCGTCCTATAGTCCGAGGCTGTTGAGGCCTTGCCGAATCTGCAACGGCACTTGCGCCGTCACTTGGCCCACCGCTTCCTTGATGGCGTAACCAAACGCAACCGCATCCGCGCTGCCATGGCTTTTGACCAACACCCCATTTAAGCCCACAAACACCGCGCCGTTATACCGCCGCGGATCCAATCGTTCCTTAACCGCATTCAAGGGCGCCATCGCGGTGATGGCCGCCATCTGCCGCAAGGGGTGACGGGTGAACTCTTCTTTGAGCACCCCCATAATCATTTTGGCCAACCCTTCCATCGACTTCAAACTGACGTTGCCAGTGAAGCCATCGGTGACCACCACATCCACGTCACCGCTCAAAATCTGATCGCCTTCAACATAACCGATGTAATTGAGCGGCAAGGTTAATAATCGTTCATGCGCCGCTTTCACCAGCGGGGTGCCTTTGATGTCTTCGTGACCGATGTTCAAAAGCCCCACTTTGGGATTGGCAATGCCCGCGCCGGTCGCCACGCAGTGCCCCATGAGCGCAAACTGCACCAATTGTTCGGGTGAGGCTTGGTTGTTGGCACCCAAATCCAACATCCAGGACTGTCCCATGAACGTCGGCATCGCCGAGATGATCGCGGGTCGATCAATGCCCTCAATGGTGTGCAAGACAAAATGCCCCATGCCCATCAACGCGCCGGTGTTGCCCGCGCTCACGGCCGCATCGGCTCGACCTTCTTTGACCAAGTTGATCGCCACCCGCATCGACGAATCTTTTTTGTGACGGAGCGCGTCACGCGGCGCCTCATCCATCTCAACCACTTCCGAGGCCGGCACGATTTCGAGCCGCTCCAAATCATCCGGCAACACGCCCGCGAGGTACGGCACAATCGTGTCTTCCGGTCCCACCAACAGCAGGCGCAGCGACGCGATCTCTTTGAGGATGTTTAACGCCGCAGGAACGCACACGGCGGGACCGTGGTCCCCGCCCATGGCATCGATGGCTAGAATGGGTGCCGACACAAGAGGCCTTTGAGGCGTTCGATCGGTCGATCGTCGACGGGCTTACTCTTGCGGTTCAGCGGCCGGCACGATGACTTGACGACCACGGTAGTAACCGTCGCGACTAATGCGGTGACGACGATGCGTCTCCCCCGTCTTGGAGTCCACCGACAACGCCGGTGCGCTCAAATGATCATGAGAACGGTGCATGCCGCGCTTGCTGGGGGTTTTACGGCTTTTTTGAACGGGCATGAATAATCTCCTTCAATCCTTTAACGTTTCATCGCGCTGCGCAATTCTTGAAACGGCCGCGTGGTTTTAGCGGACGATCGCGCCGTCGCAGAGCTCTTGGTGGTCATGGGCATTGGGCGTCGGATGCCGCATTCCGCCGGCGTGGCGTGCATGGGAACCAACGGCAAAGCCAACAACAATTCATCTTCGACAAACTCGGTCAAATTGATGCGACCGCCTGGCGCGGTCACCGCATCGTATTCATCGGGCACTCGACCCGCTTCGGCGTCCCGTCCCACGAAGGCGACGCGCACCGGCGATTCAAAGGGCGACTCAAATTCCTTCATGCAGCGCTGGCAGGTCAGCCAGGCTCGGCCACGCACCGCCCCTTCCAGGGCTGGGTAGGCACCCGCACGGTGGAAACGAAAATCGGCCACCGCCACACCTTCCGGACGAGCTAGGTTATCCTTAACCCGCGCGAAGGAATCAATCGGAAATTGACGCTCCAAACGGATGCTTTCAGCCGCCAGTTGTGAAACGTCGATGACAGGTAATAATGTGTTGGACATAGAACCATGTATGATAGTCGGTTAATGCCCGTCTGTCAAAATTCTGATCGGCCGCAAGGCATTGAATTATCAACTGTTGCGACTGGCTTTTTGTGAAAAATCCGCAATATTCCCTCATTCTGGCATCGACCTCCCGCTACCGGGCCGAACTTTTGGCACGGCTGGGGTTAGCTTTTGTAAGCCAAAGCCCCGGCGTGGATGAGACCCCAGAGCCCAACGAGGGGCCCGCCGCCCTCACCCAGCGCTTGGCGCGGTTAAAGGCCGAAGCCGTCAGCCGCCAGCACCCCGACGCGGTGGTCATCGGCTCCGATCAGACCGCCGCGTGGCAAACTCAGTGTTTGGGCAAACCCGGCACCGCCGAACGGGCCGTCGAGCAGTTGCGCTTATTAAGTGGTCAACGCGTGACGTTCCACACCGCGTGGACCGTCCAACGCGGCGCTCAACAGCGGCACGGCAGCGATCTCACCCACGTCCAATTTCGCGCCTTATCGACCACCGACATTCGCCACTACGTCGAACGCGAGTCGCCGCTCGACTGCGCCGGGAGCTTTAAATCGGAAGGATTGGGCGTGTGCTTATTCGAGTCGATCCAGTCGGAAGACCCCACCGCCCTGATTGGCTTACCGCTGATCGCCATCGCCAACGCCTTACGCGCGTTCGGCATCGACCCATTGGCTTAAGCGCTCCGGGCGGATCCGCGGGTCACACCAAGCCGTAGCGCGTCGCCAATTGCGCCAACGCCGCGTGCTGATTGACCTCCACCGGTGCGGAGGCGTCGGTGCACATGTCGAGGTCTTTTAACAACCCATCGCCGACGTCGTAAATCCACCCGTGCACCGTAAGCGGCTGACCACGATCCCATGCTTCTTGCACCATGGTCGTCTGACACACATTCGCCACCTGATCGATCACGTTCAGTTCGCAGAGCAATCGCTCTTGCGTCGGCAAATCGATCGGCTGGTCGACCAACCCCTGATGACGTCGCCGCACGTCTTGAATGTGTCGCAACCAGTTGTCAATCAACCCTAACCGTTGATTGCGCATCACCGCCGCAATGCCGCCGCAGCCGTAGTGACCACAAACAATGATGTCGGAGACCTTTAACACATCGACCGCGTATTGGATCACCGACAAACAATTCAAATCGGTGTGCACCACGACGTTGGCCACATTCCGATGCACAAACATCTCGCCCGGCAAAATGCCCACAATTTCATTCGCCGGCACCCGCGAATCGGCACAGCCAATCCACATATAAGGTGGCGCCTGCTGATGCTTGAGCGTTTTGAAAAAATCCGGCTTCTGCGCGGTCGTCGCCTGCGCCCAGGCGCGGTTGTTATCAAACAAAGGTTTCAGTGTTTTCATAAAAAATCAGCAGCCAATCAGCCATCTCATCCTAAACGATTTTAACCACCGAGCGCACGCCGACGGCGTTTACCGCGCCTTGGGGGAACGCGCCCCACGCGCACGAGTGGCTCCACTGCGATGCTTTTCCGCCGCCACTTGCCGCCGATGCATGGCCAAGCGCTCCAAGGCCTGATTCAAATCGAGCGGCAACGGTTGACTCACATCGAAGGTTTTGCCGTTGGGCCACTCAAACGATAAGCTTTGCGCGTGCAAAAACAACCGCTCAACGCCATAGGCTTTGATCTGGTCATTAAACGCGTGATCCCCATACCGATCATCGCCCGCAATCGGATGCCCCACAAACGCCGCGTGCACGCGGATTTGGTGGGTGCGTCCGGTGTCAATTTTGACTTCCATAAGCGTCGCCAGCGAGCCGAAAAAATCCACCGGTCGAAAATGCGACTGCGCTTCTTTGCCCGCTTCACCAACGCGCACCTTGCGCAACCCCGACACGCGCGCGTCGGTCAACAACGGCGCGTCGATGTACTTGTCGCCCAAGTTCCAGGGCCCTTTCACCAACGCGAGGTAGCGCTTCTCAATCAACCCCTCGCGCAACAGCGCGTGCAGATCAATCAAGGCGCGCCGATGGCGCGCCACCAACAACAACCCGCTGGTGTCGCGATCCAATCGATGCGCCAACTCCAAGGTCTCGCGCGGCCGAGAGGCGCGCAGCGCTTCGATGACGCCAAAATCCAAACCACTGCCGCCGTGGACGGCCAAGCCCGAGGGCTTGGCGATCACCAACACGTCGTCGTCTTCGTACACCAAAGCCGACTCCACCACCTGTTGCAAGCGGTCGGGCACACGCTTGGGTTGATCGTCTTGCGTTTGCGTTAACGGCGGTAGGCGCACCACATCGGCCGCCTGCAAGCGGGTTTCGGGTTTGGCGCGGCCTTTATTCACGCGCACCTCGCCCTTGCGAATGATTCGATACAGCTTTGACTTCGGAATGTCTTTAAAGCGTTTCACCAACCAGGCGTCCAAGCGTTGCCCGTCGCCACCGGGCCCCACCTCCACCTGCGTGACTTTCATGGGCAACGGCGCAGCCTCAACCGGACTGCTCTCGCGCGGCGGACGTTCGCTGCGGGGTTGACGCTCAAGACGGGGTTGACGCTCGAAACGGGGTTGACGCTCCGCACGAGGCTTGCGTTCGGCAGACAAACCGCGCGCCGTGGACGACTCCGCACTCGCGGGCTTTGCCCGACGCGACTCTGGACGCGACCCACGGTCACTCGAGGCCCGCGGTTGCTTGCGACCGGCAGACGTCTTCGCCGCAGCCGACGGCGGGGGTCGACTGGGGCGAGGTCCACGTTTCGGCTTAGACGTTCTGGAATTCACCGGCACCTGATCCCTTGGGCCAACGACCCATTCCCGACGCTCGGGGGGTCCCCGACGCGTCCTGTAAAGGTCGCTACTCTACCAGACTGCCCCCCAGCCGATGGCCACCCTCGCCACGAATTTCAGTCTAAGCGATTGTTTTTTTTATCTTCGGGGGTTAGACTGTGGTCTCGACCGAGGTTTCAAACATCAATCTCGATCGGTGCGTGACCAAACAATGCCCAACGTCTTCATGAAGCGAGTGGCGTTTGAGTCATGGGTGGGTGATTAGATGATCACCAGAGTTTTTTTAATGCCGATGACGGGTTGTTGCGGTCGAAAGACCACAACCGCGGATTTTCCGCCAGTCAACGGGATCGGATAGGACACAGTCTACTAAGACCGAGGCTCAATTGAGTTGTAAACGGTCTTAAGCTGATGAACACGCACGCAATGCTTACATTTTTATTTCTCATTTGGCCCAAGCGTTGCGTCGCGCTCACTTCCACTCCTTTTGATGCACGGGCGCTGATTCACGCGCCTGTGCGCTCCCAGTCGGCTTGGGCCACCATCCAAGTAGGACTTTATGAAAAGAATGCTCATCAACGCGACGCAGTCGGAAGAACTGCGCGTAGCGCTCGTCGACGGACAGAAACTGTACGATTTATCGATTGAGATTGCTTCCAAAGGACAGAAAAAAGCCAACGTTTACAAAGGCCGCATCACCCGACTGGAACCCAGTCTGGAAGCGGCGTTTGTCGATTACGGCAGTCAACGCCACGGGTTCCTGCCCTTAAAAGAAATCTCACGCGACTATTTTAAGGCGGGCAGCAACGGCCGCACCAACATCCGCGATCTGCTCAACGAAGGCCAAGAACTGCTGGTTCAGGTTGAAAAAGAGGAACGCGGCAACAAGGGCGCGGCGCTGACCACCTTCATCAGTCTCGCGGGACGGTTTTTGGTGCTCATGCCCAACAACCCTCGCGCCGGAGGGGTCTCCCGACGCATTGAAGGCGAAGACCGCGACCTCACCCGCGAGGCCATGGAAGGACTGAACATTCCCGACGGCATGGGCGCGATTGTCCGCACCGCCGGCGTGGGACGATCCACCGAAGAACTGCAGTGGGACTTGGACAACTTGCACAAGAACTGGCAAGCGATCAGCGAGGCCAGCCGCGAGCGACCAGCGCCCTTTTTGGTGTACCAAGAAAGCGACCCCGTCGCGCGCAGCATTCGCGACTACCTCACCGACGACATCGGTGAAATCCTCTGCGACGAACCCCAGGCTTATCAACGCGGCGTCGACTACGTGCAGCGGTACATGCCGCCCGAAGCGGCGCGCAAGTTAAAGCTGTACAACGATGAAGTGCCGTTGTTCACCCGCTTTCAAATCGAAGGCCAAATTGAATCCGCGCACAATCACTCGGTGACCTTACCGTCGGGCGGCAGCCTGGTGATCGATCACACCGAAGCGTTGGTGTCGATCGACATCAACTCCGCTCGCGCCACGCGCGGTGGTGACATTGAAACCACCGCCACCAACACCAACTTGGAAGCCGCCGAAGAAATCGCCCGCCAACTGCGCATCCGCGACTTGGGTGGGTTAATCGTCATCGACTTCATCGATATGGAATCCTCCAAGAACCAACGCGCCGTCGAAGACCGCTTGCGGGATGCGGTGCGCATGGACAAAGCGCGCATTCAAATCGGCAAGATCTCGCGCTTTGGCTTATTGGAAATGTCCCGACAACGGCTGCGTCCGTCGCTCGGCGAATCCACGCATCTGGCCTGCCCGCGCTGCGAGGGCTTGGGCACCATCCGCAGCGTCGAATCTCTGGCCTTGGCGATTTTGCGACTCATTGGCGAAGAGACCCGTAAGGATCGCTCATCCAAAGTCATTGCCCAATTGCCCGTGGAAGTGGCGACGTATTTGATCAATGAGAAGCGCGAGTGGTTACGCGATTTGGAAACCCGCAACGCGGTGGAAGTGGTGCTGGTTCCCAACCCGCACCTGCAAACCCCCAACTACAACATTCGCCGCGTTCGCGTGGATGAAGCGGACTTTGCCATCAACACGCAACCCAGTTTCAAAATGGCCGAGCAACCGGTCACCGAGACGGAACGCAAGGTTGAAGAAGTCAAAAAGCCCGCCGAAGTGGCGGCGGTCTCGCCCATCCGACCGACGGAAGCGGCGCCCACGCCGAACGTGTGGACCGAACGCCCCGCAGCGCCGGCACCGGCGAGCGCAGAACCCCGTGAACAAATCGGCATCTTTAAACGCTTTTGGTATTGGTTGTTTGGCACACCGAAGAAAAAAGAACCGGAGCCGGCTCGCCGCGAAGGTCGTTCCGAAGGTCGCTACTCACGCGATCGCCGCAACAACCGTCATCAACGTCGCGACGACCGTCGTCCAGACAAACGCGACGACCGCAAAGAACCGCGCGGACACGACGGCCGCGATGCCGGTCGCGCCGATCACGCGACGGAGTCGCGTCAGGACAATCGAGCCGATCAAGGCGATCGTCGCCAAGACCGACGCCACGAGCGCCGCGATGATCGTCGGGATGACCGCAACGCGCGTGGACCCGACCACCGCGAGGCCGCGCGCGCTGACCAGCCGACGGACGCGCGTGCGGACAAACCCAAATCAGAGCAAGGCGAGCGCCGTCACGACCGACGTCGCGGCCCCGCCGACGCCGCACCGGCCACAATGGCCACACCGACGGCACCCACCGCCCCGACGGGTCAACCCGACGCACACGGCCCAGTGGACGACGCCAATGATCCCAATCGGGACAACCGCGATCCAAACGAACGCCGTGGACGTCGCCGTGGACGCCGTCGCGGCCGACAACACGGCAATCGCGATCATCAGGAGTTTGACGCCACCCCCAAAGACGGCGTCGCAGCCGAACCGGGTGCCGAGGAGCCTCGTCGATCCCGCCAAGGCAACTGGCGCCATCGTGCGCCGGTGGACACCTCTGTGCCGTCGTTCAACGCCCCCACCACCTCGCCTCCCGTGGCAACCGACGCGGAGGTGATGACGGAATCCCCTGTGCTGTTGGCCAGTTCCGTCACGGCACCGGTGAGCACCACGCCGGCCGTGCCGCTGGTGGCGATTGAAACGCCGAACCGTTTGGGAACGCACACCGTTGCGGTGGCCCCCGCGCAAGCGCCCGTCGCGGTGCACGCGCCCGCGCCCACTGAGCCGATGGTGGCGACGTCGGTGCAAACGCCGCTGCATCCGGCGGACGTCACCCCAACGTCGTGGGACGGCTCCAAGCACTAAGACTCACGCGCCCAGAGATCCCCTCGGATCTCTGGGCGCTGCGTCACTGCACGCCGGAGCGAGTAGGCTCTGCACCACTTCTTGCATACGAACCGCGCGTCTTCACCCGCGGTTTAACTGGGCCAACAAGCCTTTCACCGCAGGCTCGATGAGTTGGATCATCCGTTCAAAATCGCGCGTTGATCCGTAATACGGATCCGGCACTTCTCGCTGCCCTAGATCTGGCGCGTACGCCATGAGGAGGCTCACTTTGCAATGGCTCGCGGCCGGCAGGATGGCGAGGGCGTCCGTGTGGTTGCGCTCGTCCATCACCACAATGTGATCGAATGCATCGCCATCGGCAGGCGTCAACCGCCGCGCGCGCAAATCGCCAATGTCAAAGACGTGCGCACGCGCGACGTCGATGCTGCGTGGGTCTGGGGGTGACCCAACGTGATACCCATGTGTGCCCGCGGAGTCCACCCACACCGACTCGGCAGGCGCCATGGCGCGCGCGATCCCGTGAGCGACGGGCGATCGGCAAATGTTGCCCATACAAACCATTAAAATTCGTTTCACATCACCACCGCCATGGGGTCATGGGAAACGCCACAGTAAACCAACGCCGTCGTAGAGGCACCCCATCGAGCGCACGGCCATCGGCCGTCACGCAACGGTGCCCTACAAACTGCGCCCGACAATCACCACCCCCACCACAATCACGGCGATGCCCACGAGTTTTTGCACACCCAACGGCTCACCAAACCAATAATAGGCCGCAAAGGCATTGACCACGTAGCCGATCGACAACATGGGATAAGCGACGCTCACCGGCACCCGCGCGAGCGCCATCATCCACACGCCAACGCTGATCACATAACACACCAGTCCCATGAACACATGCCACTCCAGCCCCACCGCCAAAACGTTTTGCCAGGGTTTTGCCCAATCCAACGGCAACGCCTTGATGGCCGTCACGCCGGCCTTGAGCAGCAACTGACCCGCGGCGTTCAACAACACCCCAGCCAAAATATATCCAAAACTCATTGCATCCACGGCTGATCTCCTCACTGTTCGGCGCTGGCTCGCTGGCCAGTCAACTGGGCCACGAGCTCGTTGACGCGCACCAGATCGTCGGGCGTATCCACCCCGGGACCCGGCGGCACCTGAGCCGTCGTCACCACTATTTGCAACCCATGTTCCATCGCGCGCAGTTGCTCCAACTGCTCCGTCTGTTCAAGCGGCGTCGGCGAAAGCCGCGCAATCGCTTGAACGCTCTGCACGCGATACGCGTATAACCCAATGTGGCGCTGCACGCCCGGCGCCACCGCCGGCAATTCGGCGTGCAAGCGCATCGCCTCGCGCGGCCAAGGAATGGGCGCGCGCGAAAAATACAGCGCCTGTTCATTCAACCCCGTGACCACCTTGACGACGTTCGGGTCTTGCCAGTCGTGCACCGCCGTCAACGGCGTCGCCAAGGTCGCAATCGCCGCCTGCGGATGCCGCGCCAAACAGCGCGCGACCTGATTGATGTTGTGCGGATCGACCAAGGGTTCATCGCCTTGCACATTCACAATCACGTCCTCCGAGGCGTACCCCAAGCGCTGCACCGCTTCGGCCAGACGATCGGTGCCCGAGGGGTGGTGACTGGCGGTGCGCACCACGGGCGCGCCCAAGGCGCGCACCACCGCTTCAATGCGCTCATCGTCCGTCGCCACCACAACCTGCTCCGCCTCCGATCGTTGGGCGCGCTCCAGGACGTGGGCAATCATCGGTCGCCCCGCGATCAACGCCAGGGGCTTGCCCGGAAAACGCGACGATCCGTACCGCGCGGGAATGATGACTTTAAAGCTCATTGCAGCACCGGATCGTTGGCATCGAGCGTTTGGGCTTCTTCGCGCAACAGGATCGGCATGGCGTCGCGGACGGGATACGCCAGCCGCTCCATTTTGCACACGAGATCGGTCACCACGGTGGGCTTCGAGGGATCGCGACGAGCGAAGATCAACTTAGCACGACAACTGGGACAAACCAATAATTCAGCGATGCGATGGTCCATAGGATCCTCCTAAACGCCACAACCCCCACAGCATCGCTTGAGCGGCCTCAAGCGCGCTGCCCTCCAATTCGGCACTGACTTTTAAGTAATACCAGTGCGCCCCCACGGGCTGATCCTGCGGGCATTTGACCGCGTCCTTTTCGGTCATCACCCACACTTCCGACAACGCCGCCGCATTGCCCGCCAACGCCCAGGGCGCGTGATCCGCCAGCGGATGACGCTCGACGCGCAACTCCAAGGCTTCGAGGGTCTTAAAAAATCGCTCCGGGTCACCCATGCCGGCCAAGGCCTTGACCGATTGCCCCGCCAACGCCGCCAACGGCACCGCCTGGTGGTCCTGCAAGCGCACCCATTCGACTGGCACCAAGCGCATGAGCCATTCGTCCTCGCGAGCCGGGCCGCCATTGCAGACGCGCGCGTCGACGACGCGGCGAGTGGGTTCTCGCAGCGGCCCCGCCGGCAACAGCCACCCGTTGCCAAACCGGCGACGGCCATCAATGACCAACCACTCCAAGTCGCGCGCCAAACGCCAATGCTGCAAACCATCGTCACAAACGATCACATCCACGTGTTCGGCCAAACGCAACGCGCCCGCCACCCGCGCGCGCGCAACGCACACCAACGCCGGCGTGCGCTTCGCAATCAACACCGGCTCATCGCCGACCTCGCGCGGATCGGACGCGGCGGTTACCCACACCGGACCGCGGCTGCGACCGCCGTAACCCCGGCTCAACACGCCGACGCGCAAGCCGTACTTGGTAAACCACTCCACCAACCACACGGTCAGCGGGGTTTTGCCACTGCCGCCAACGGTGAGGTTGCCCACCACGATGACGGGCTTACCCACGGCGATCGGCTTGCCGAGCAAACCACTGCGAATCGCCAAGGCGCGCGTCTTGAGAATCAACGCGTAGAGCGCCGTCAACGGCCACAACAACCACGGGCCCCAGGCGCTGGTCCATAAGTGGTGCACTCGCGATTCCAGCCACGCCCTCATGCATTGACCTTAAATTGCAATTGATGAAGCGCCGCGTACGCGCCTTGACGCGCCAACAGCGCTTGGTGGGTGCCCATCTCAATGAGCTTGCCCTCCTCCATCACCACGATGGCGTCGGCGTTCTCAATGGTCGACAAGCGATGCGCGATGATGAGCGTGGTTCGATCTTTCATCAGCGTTTCGAGCGCCAACTGAATCGCCCGCTCCGACTCGGTGTCCAAGGCCGACGTCGCTTCATCCAAAATTAAGATGGGCGCGTTTTTAAGCAAGGCGCGCGCAATGGCAATGCGTTGCCGTTGCCCCCCGGACAACAACACCCCCCGATCCCCGACCGGCGTATCAAGCCCCAAGGGCAAATCGCGCGCAAACGCCATCACGTGCGCCGCTTCCGCCGCGCGATGCACCTGCTCAGCGGTCGCAACGGTATTGAACAAAATATTGTCGTAGATCGAGCCGTTCAACAACACCACGTCTTGACTGACCATGGCCACTTGGGAGCGCAGTGAGCTCAGCGTGTACGAACGCACATCCACCCCATCGATTTTCACAGCCCCCGAGTCGGGATCGTAAAAGCGCGGCAAAAACCCAACCAAGGTGGTCTTCCCACTGCCCGAGCGACCCACAATGGCCACTCGCTCACCGGTGCGCACCGTGAAACTGACGCCATCGACCGCGAGGGGCTTATTGGGGTAGGCGAACCGTACCGCCTCAAATTCCACCTGCCCCACCGGCGGGTTCAACACCAACTGGCCGACGTCCGCTTCGGGTGCGGCGTCGATGATTTCAAACAGACTGCGTCCGGCCTCAATGCCCTGCTGCAACGGACCAAACACGCCCACCAAACGGCGCAACGGTTGCGTTAGTCCCAGCAGCGCCGCCAAAAACGACACGAAACTGCCGACCGACAAATGATCGTTCAACACCCGCTGTATCGCCAAATACATCACCGCCGCCAAGGCCAACGACGCCACAAATTGCACCACTGGATTCGACAGCGCCCGCGCGCGCATCAACTTCATGTTGTGACGGCGGTTATCCTCATTCACTTGTTCAAAGGCACGCGACTCAAACTCTTGCGCGTTGAAGACTTTGATCAGGCGATGGCCATCGAGGGCCTCTTTGGCCACGCGCGTCACATCGCCCATGGAGTTTTGTATGCGCGCGCTGTAGCGACGAAACGCCCGATTGATGGCGCCTAAAATCACAATGATGCCCGGCGCAGCGATCAACGCACCGATGGTCAACGAGGCGTTTAACCACAACAACCACCCCAACAAGCCCACGATGGTCAGCGTATCGCCGATCAACACCTTGGCCGAATCGGTGATGGCCTGCGCCACCAATTCGGAGTTGTAGGTCACCCGCGACAACAGCGCGCCACTCGTCTGTTCATCGTAATAGCGACTCGGCAGCCGCATCAAGTGATCAAAAGCCGCGCCGCGTATGGACTTAATCATGTATCGACCGACGTCGCCGGTGCCGTAGACCGCCAAGTAATCGCCCACCGAACGCACCGCAAACAACACCACAATGCCCGCCGGCACGAACACCAACACCGCACGGTTGCGCTCAATGAACGCCCCATCGAAAAAGTTTTTGAGCAGATAGGCGTTGCCCAGATCGACCGAGGCGAACATCGCCATGCCGACCACCGCCACGAGCGCCATCGGCCAATGCGGCGCGGCAAGCCGCGCCAATCGCGCGTAAATCTGCCAAGGACTCAGCGTCGTTGCGGACGGTTTTAATGGATCCATCATCATCCCCACTATCAAGCCAATTCAAACGGTGCGGTCACCATCTTACCGGACTAAACCAACTGCCCATTCTCCAATCGAACGGTGCGATCCAAGCGTGCGGCAAGCCGCTCGTCGTGCGTGACGATCACCAAGGCGGCGCCGTATTGCGCGTTGAGTTCCAACAACAGCGCCAACACCCGTTCGGCGTTATCGCGGTCCAAATTGCCCGTGGGCTCATCCGCCAACACAATGGACGGCCGCGTCACCAGCGCGCGCGCGATGGCCGCGCGTTGTCGCTCGCCACCACTGAGCGCTTTCGGTCGATGGGTCAGACGCTGCGCTAAGCCGACTTGCGTCAGCACCTCGGTGGCGCGGGCGCGCGCTTGGGCAAACCCCATGCCTCGAATCAACAGCGGCATCATGACGTTTTCCAGCGCACTGAACTCCGGCAACAGGTGATGAAACTGATAGACGAAGCCAATGTGTTGATTGCGCCAGTCGCCCAAGCGCGTCACCGACAGACTCGCCAAATCGGTGCCCGCCACGTTGATCTGACCCGCGTTCGGCGCATCCAAGCCACCTAGACACTGCAACAACGTGGTCTTCCCCGAACCCGAGGCACCGACGATCGCCACGCGCTCGGCACTGCGCACCGCCAAGTTCAGTCCGCGCAAAATATCCAAGCGCGACTCCCCCTCGACAAAACACTTATCGACCCGAATCGCTTCCAACACCAAAGGCTTAGTCATGTCGCAAACTCTCCGCAGGTTTTAATCGAGCGGCGCTCAAGGCGGGCAACAGCGTCGCACTCAGTCCCAACACCAACGCCGACACCACAATCCACACCGTATCACGGACGGTCACCACCACCGGCAACTCATCAATCGAATAGACGCGTGGGTCCACCAAAAGCAGGTGAAAGTGCTGCTCAATGCCGTGCACCACCGCGGTGAGGTGGTGGGCAATCACCAGCCCCAAGCCCAAGCCCACCAGCGTGCCGAGGCTGGCCATCACCAACCCCTGCCACACAAACACGCGCGCCACCGACCAAGGCGCCCACCCCAGCGTACGCAAGATGGCCACCTCACGATGCTTTTCGCGCACCATCATCATGAGCATGGCCACCATGTTAAACGCCGCCACCGCGAGCACCAAGGTCAACAGCACGCGCAAGATGCCCTTGGTGGTCTCAATGGAGCGGAAAATGTTTTCATGGGAACGGGACCAGTCGGACACAAAAAAACCACCGCCCAACGACACCGCCAACGCGTGAACGCGGGCGCGCGCATCCCAGGGACTTTGCCATTCAATGCTCAACCCCGTCGGCTGGCTTAATTGAAACAGCCGCATCGCGTCGTTGAGTTGAATCACCAACAGATGTTGATCCAGTTCATACAAACCCGAGTGCACGAGGCCCGCCACCGTGAATTGACGCACGCGCGGCAATAACCCCACCGGCGTGACGCTGCCTTGAGGAACCGCCACCAACAGCGTCTCGCCCACTTTCACCTGCAATTGTTTCGCCAGCTGCTCCCCCAACAAAACTTCAAACCGTCGCCCCGTCATCGAGGCCAATTGCCCTTGACTGAGGTGCGCTTGCAACTTGGCGCGCTCGCTGGGTTGCCCGAGATCAACCCCCTGCACCCACACCGCGCTCACCGCGGCGCCGCGCACCGCCAACGCTTTGGCTTCCACATACGGCGCCACACTTTGCACCTGTGGATCGGCTTGAATGGTCGACAGCCACTCGCGCACATCGTGTGGGTTGTCGTCGGTGACGCTCAAGGTGGACTGCCAAGTCATCGCCAGCAGCCGATCTTTGAGTTCCTGCTCAAACCCGTTCATAACGCTCAACACCACCATCAACACCGCAACGCCAATGGCGATGCTGCACACGCCAATCCACGCAATCAGCGACAACCACTGACCGGGCTGCGCGCCGCGCAGTTGACGCCGGGCAAACCACCATTCCAGCACCGCTCGACCCTGCTCAGCCGGAGGTTGGTCATTGGTCATAGCGCAACACCTCCGATGGCAAGGTCCGCGCCGCACGTCGCGCTGGCAAAACGGTGGCGATAAAACTTAAACCCAAACTGATCAACAACACCACCACCACGTCGCCCGCATGCAATTCGGAGGGAATGGCGGTGATGTAATACACCTCACTGGAGAGAATTTCAAAATGAAAGAGCTGCTCGATAAAATTCGCCACGGCACTGACGTGCGTGGCCAAGGCAACGCCCAACCCCAATCCCAACAGCGAGCCGCCCCAACCGATGATGAGCCCCTGCAGCATGAACACGCGCTCAATATAAGCCGGCGCCAACCCCAAGGTTCGCAGAATCGCGATGTCCAAGCGTTTTGAACGCACCACCATCACCAACATGGCGACGACGTTGAAAATCGCCACCGCCACGATCAACGACAAGATGACCGTCATCATTATTTTTTCAAGGTGGGTTGCGCGAAAGTACGTGGCGTTATCCAAGGTCCAATCGCTGGCGGTCAGGCGTCCCGCAAAGGCCTGCAGCGCGCGCTGGCGAAACGCCACCGCCTGATCGGCGCGATTCAAGCGCACGCGAAGGGATTGCGCGGCGTGCGGGGCCAAGGCATCGACGTCGGCACGCGCCGCCAGCGCGTACACGCCATCCGTTTCCGAGAGTCCCGCTTCAAACTCGCCCGCCACGCGCCACTCCACCAAATGCGGCACCAAATCCCCATTGGCGTTGGTTTCCGGCACCAACACGGTCAGCGGGTCCCCGCTCGACACGCCCAACTGCTCCGCCAATTCGCGCCCGAGCACCACGGTGCCGTTTGCGGCACCGAGTTCCTCGGCGCTGCCTTCCACCACGGTCGGCGTCAGCGTCTCGCGGGAGTACGCCACACCACGCACTTTGGCCGGTTCCATGCTCTGGCCGTGAACCAGCAACGCATCGCTCACCGATTCGGCTGCGACAGAGACGACCTCGGGTTGCGCACGCAACCATTGGCTGAGTTGCGCTTCCAAACGGGGATCGCTGTGGGGCCAGGTTAAGGTCACGTGGGCGTTGACCGACAACAAGCGCGCACGCGCCTCGGACTCAAAGCCATTCATGACCGACAAAATACACAGCAGCGCGGCCACACCGAGGGCGATGCCCACCGTCGACAGCAGACTGATAAAGGTGACAAAAGCCCCGCTTTCACGAGACCTCACATACCGCCACGCCATCTGTAATAAAAGACCAAAACGCATGGCATATTAGAACATTTTCAAGGGCTCAAAAGCGACCTAAAGCGCTGCAAACCTTAAAAAAATCAACACCCCCGTCCCTTATTTTTTTAACCGCCAATGCGCCGATTGCCCGAGGGACCAGGGCAACATTTGGTACCATAGCGCGCAGCATAGGTGCGGGTTTTGGTTAAAGGGTCCGTCAGGTCTACGTACAGATGGTGTTAACGCTTCCCCTCCCCGATTCCGAACACCCCAAACGCACGCTCGGTGGCTTACGCGGCAGCGCGCGCGCCTTGGCGCTCGCCACGCTTGCCCGCAACAGCGGTCGACCGCTGCTCGTCATCACCGAGGACGCGCGCGACAGCGAACGGCTCGAGCAAGAACTGGCGTTTTTCACCGACCTGCCGGTGGACGTGTTTTGGGACACCGAAACCTTACCCTACGACCCGTTTTCCCCAGCCCAAGAGCTGACCTCCAAACGCCTCAAAACCTTGGCCGCGCTCGGCAGCTTCGACCGCGGCATCATCGTGGCGAGCCTCGAAAGCCTCACCTTACGATTGCCGCCCAAAGCCTTCTTGAGCGCCCGTTCGCTGACGTTGAAAACCAACGCGGTGTTGAACGTCGAGGCCTTTCGCCAACAACTCAGCGACGGCGGATACCAAGCGGTCACGCAAGTGGGCGTGCCGGGTGAGTTTGCAATCCGCGGATCGATCATCGATCTGTGGCCGATGGGCAACGAGAGTCCGGTGCGCATCGACTTGTTTGATGATCAAATTGAATCGCTGCGCTACTTTGATGCCGAAAGCCAACGGTCGCTGGAGTCGATCCCGGAATTCGTGTGTCTGCCAGGCCGAGAGTTCGCCTTTGACGGCGACGCCATCAAAGCCTTTCGTCAACGGTACCGAGAACGCTTTGAGGGCGACGTCAATCGCTCGGTGATCTACACCAACATTAGCAAAGGGTTGAGTGTGGGCGGCATCGAGTACTACCTGCCGTTGTGGTTTTCGGAACTGGCCACGTTGTTTGATTACTGCCCTGCCAACCGACTCAACGTCCGTCTGACCACGGACATTCCCGGCAAACTGGAGCGCTTGTATCGCGACATCGACGAGCGTTACGAACAACGCCGTTACGACCTTGAGCGACCGTTGTTATCCCCAGAGGAAGTGTTTCTAACCCGCTCGGAGCTGCTCACCGCCTTGCGGTTGCACGTGGGCGTGGACGTGGTGGCCCACACCGATGAAGTTCAGTTGTCGCCCGACGACGCGTTTGCGGCGTGCGTGGACAGCGCCTTGCTGCCGGATCTCAAGCGCGCCCCACAAGCCGACAACCCCTTTTATAAATTCCAACAATTCATCGCCGACCACCCCACGCTCAAAATTTGCCTCGTGGTGGAATCCTCTGGCCGGCGCGAGAGTTTGATCGACGCGCTCAAAGCGCACGACCTGCACCCCGTCAGTTGTGGCGGCTGGGCGGAGTTTTTAGCAAACCCCGCCCCCTTGCAGTTGACGGTGGCGTCGGACTTGGGTTCGTTTTATTTGCCCACGCAGGGCATCGCCCTCATCGGCGAAGAACACCTGACTGGGGAACGCGCCGCGCAACGCCGCCGCCGGCGCGCCGAACGCGATCCGCAGGCCATCTTGACCGATCTGCGCGATTTGTCGATTGACGCGCCCGTGGTGCACGAGGACCACGGTGTGGGGCGTTATCAAGGACTGACCACCTTGGAGATCGATGGTCACCCGCATGAGTTTTTAATCATTCGCTACGCCGGCGATGACAAGCTGTACGTGCCCATCACGGCGCTCAGTCGCGTGAGTCGATACACCGGGGCTCAACCCGAGAACGCGCCGTTGCACAAACTGGGCGGCAGCGAATGGACCCGGGCGCGGCGCAAGGCCGCGGAGCGCATCCGTGATGTGGCCGCCGAATTACTGGATTTATATGCCAAACGCGCCGCCCGTCAGGGCGAACCACTCGTGATGTCGGCGCAGGATTACCACACGTTCGCCGAGTCTTTTCCGTTTGAGGAAACCCCCGATCAAGTGGAGGCCATCAGCGCGGTCTTGAACGACTTGGCGGACCCACGCCCCATGGATCGGGTGATTTGCGGAGACGTGGGCTTTGGCAAAACCGAAGTGGCCTTGCGCGCCGCCTTTGTGGCCGCCCACGCGGGCAAGCAGGTGGCGGTGTTGGTGCCCACCACCCTGCTCGCCCAACAGCACTATCAGAACTTCTGTGATCGATTTGCGGATTGGCCGATCCGCATTCAAAGCCTGTCGCGATTTCGCTCCAAAACCGAAACCACCCAAATCTTGGAAGGCCTGAAAGACGGCACGGTGGACATCGTCATCGCCACCCATCGCCTGCTGAGTCAAGGCGTGGCGTTCAAACGCCTGGGCTTGGTCATCGTCGATGAGGAGCATCGCTTCGGGGTGCGCGACAAAGAACGCCTAAAAACCCTCAAAACCGACGTGGACATGTTGACGCTGACCGCCACCCCCATTCCCCGCACCCTCAACATGGCGCTCGGCGGTTTGCGCGATCTGTCGCTGATCACCACCGCACCGTCGTCGCGGTTGGCGGTCAAGACCTTCGTGCTGGAATGGCACGGGCCCACCGTTCGCGAGGCCATGCTGCGTGAACTCAAGCGCGGTGGGCAAGTGTATTTTGTGCACAACTCGGTGGAGAGCATCGAACGCAAAGCGCAGGAACTGCGCGCCTTGGTGCCCGAAGCCGACATCCGCGTCGGTCACGGGCAAATGCGCGAGCGCGACCTTGAACAACTCATGCTGGATTTTTATTTGAGGCGTTTTAACGTGTTGGTCTCCACCACCATCATCGAAAGCGGCATCGACGTCCCCACCGCGAACACCATTTTGATCGATCGCGCCGACCGCTTTGGCTTGGCTCAACTGCATCAGATGCGCGGCCGCGTCGGTCGATCACACCATCGCGCCTACGCGTATCTGTTAACCCCACCGGCGTCGTTGCTGACCGCCGACGCCACCAAACGCTTGGAAGCCATTGAGTCTCTAGAGGAACTGGGCGCTGGGTTTACGCTGGCCACGCACGATTTGGAGATTCGCGGCGCCGGCGAGCTCTTGGGCGATCAGCAAAGCGGTCAGATGACGGAAATTGGCTTTAACCTCTTCAGCGAGTTGCTGCAAAAGGCAGTCGACGCGTTGAAAAGCGGCACTGAACCGGATTTGGAGGGCCCCTTACACAAAGGGGCGGAGATCAATTTGCAACTGCCCGCGTTGATCCCCGAGGAGTACCTACCCGACGTGCACCTGCGGCTGAGTTTGTACAAACGCTTGGCACTCACCCAAAGCGCGGAAGAGCGACACGACTTCAAGGCCGAGCTCATCGATCGCTTCGGTCCACTGCCGGAGGCCGTGACGAATCTGTTGCTCGTCACGGATTTGAAGTCGCGTGCGGAGGCGTTGGGGATCAGCCGCTTGGACATCGCCACCGCGGGTGGCGTCATCGAATTCGCCACCGAACACCAGGTTGATCCGGCCAAAGTCATCAAACTCTTACACTCGCAGCCCGGCCGTTATCGACTGGAAGGCGCGCACAAAATCAGACTGACGCACAAGGCCGAAACCGCCGCGGCGCGCCTGACGATGGCGGAGGAATACCTCAAATACTTTGAAGCGCGATGAGCCGATGCGCGCATCGTGCTTTTTGGCACCGCCTCCTCTACACTGTACCAACCCAACCCCCCGCGAGTTGCCCATGCCTCTGACCCGCCGCCAACTGCTGACCAGCCTTGTGCTGCTGCCCGCCGTGGCCTACGGCCTGTCGGCCAAAGAGGAGGCGCAGCTGAGCTTAGAAGTGCTGTTGTTCACGCAAGCGGGCAGCAAAAACACCGGTCCCAAAGCGCCCCCGCTGGTCTTGCCCGACGCCTCCCAAAGCGCCGCCCGAGTGGAATTAAAGCCCAACGGCTACGCGCTGGCGGGCGTCGCGAAGGCCCTCGCGCATCAAGGCTACGCCCCCCTCTCGCATAAGCTGTGGTGGATACAAGCGCCCGCCAACTCGCGCGTGACCGTCACCCACGAAGACGCGCGGGTGCAACTGGCGTGCCAGTTGCAACGTGGACAAACCCTCCAGTTGGATTTCAGCGCCTGGACCCGCCACGAGGGCAACCGCGGCTACACCCTCAATGAAACGCGTCGCGTCAAATTCACCGAAACCCATTATTTCGATCACCCCGACTGGGGCGCACTCGTTCAAGTGCGTCATCCCGCCAGCGAGGCCACATGAGCGCGCCCCCGCACGCCCGCTACGCGGTGATTTTTAAAAGCAAACCCGCCAAGCTGGATCAAGATTTTCACGACACGTCCGACCAATTGGACGCGCTGGTGCTCAGCCAACCGGGGTTTTTGGGCATGGATTCGGTACACGACGCCGAGGGCGTTGGGATCACCATCAGCTACTGGGAGTCACTGGAGGCCATCCGCGCGTGGAAAGCGCATCCGCTGCACCAGACGGCGCAACGCAAAGGGCACGAGCGCTGGTTTGCGTCGTATCAAATTGAGATTGTGGAAATACACCGTCAGTATCAGTTTGAACGAAACGCGTAGTGCCCGACAGGGCGATCCGACCGCCAGCCCCACAGTCCCGCAGACCGAAGCCCAGCGCACCCGACTGATCGGGATCACCGAGCCGCCAAACGAGCAGCGCACACAAAACGTGGATCGCCGAGTGAACAAACCGACGCGCTCAACCGCATTCCGAGCGCCACCTGCCGTCGCGGTGCCACCACTCGAATCCATCAAAATCCGTCTCGTTGAATGCGATCGCGTCACGGCGTCGCAAACCCAATGGGCGCGTGGGCGCCGCTAACCGTCCAAGTGTAACAGGGGTCGCTCTTCCATGAAGCGTTTGATTTTGTCCCGGATCGCCAACACCGTGGGGTGCCGATCGATCTCGGCAAACGAGCGCCCAGCCGAATTCGGTCGCGCCCGCAAACGCGCCAAGCGCAACGCCGACGCGGCGGGGATTGGGCCCCGCGCGGCCGCTAAGGCCTGACGCACACTCTCTCGGTGATTACAGATCAACAGACCATCGTTGCCCGCGTGCAGCGCCAGTTGCACGCGCTCGGTGATGCCACCAAACGCTTTGGCTCCCGCCATCGACAGATCATCGGTGAACACCGCGCCTTGAAATTCTAACTCCGCTCGCAAGATGTGCTTAACCCAATGCGCCGACAAACTGGCCGGCAATCGATCGATTTGGTTGAAGACAACGTGCGCGGTCATCACCGACGCCACGCCATTGCTGATGAGCGTTCGAAACGGTTTCAAATCCGCATCCAAGTCGACCCAATCGCGTCGATCCACCGGCAGGGCCACATGCGAATCCGCCACCACCCCGCCGTGACCGGGAAAATGCTTGGCGGTGGCCGCAAGCCCCGCCTCTTGCAAACCTTTCATCAAATCCAGCGCCAAACGACCGACGACCGCTGGATCGCCTGAAAACGACCGATCCCCAATGACCTCGCTCAAGCCGCGATTCAAATCCACCACCGGCGCAAAGCCCAAATCCAAGCCGACGCTGTTGAGTTCGACCCCCATCAACCAGCCAATCTCCGTGGTCAGGGTGCGCGCTTCGCCGGGGTTCACCTCATATAAATGGCCCAACTGATGCATGGTGGGAATGCGGGTGAAACCCTCTCTAAACCGTTGCACGCGACCGCCTTCGTGATCCACGGCCACCAACAACGACGGTTGGCGCAGCGCTTTGATGTCTTTCACCAGTTGCGTGAGTTGCTCGACGGAGGCGAAGTTGCGGGCAAATAAAATCACGCCGCCGACCCAGGGGTGACGCAAAATGTCTTTATCCTCCGGCAACAAACTGCGCCCTTGGATGTCCACCATGAATGGCCCTAGACTCACAACCCCCTCCACTCCAATACGGCGATGGACTCGACGTGCGCCGTGTGGGTAAACATATCCAAAATGCCGGCGGATTGAAAGCGATAGCCGCCGTCCACCAAGGTTTTGATGTCCCGCGCCAAACTGCCGGGGTGGCAGGACACCATGACGATGCGCGGCACCCGGGCGCGAATCAAATGCGGCATCAGCTCTTTCGCGCCCGCGCGCGGCGGATCCAGCAGCACGCGATCGATGCGCCCGTGCAGCCAAGGCTCCTGGCCGGTGATCTCAAACAGGTTCACACAATCAAAGCGCACTGGCAACCGCAACCGGGCCGCGTGGGCCGTGGCGCGACGAATCAACACCGGATCGCCATCCAGACCCACCACTTGGGCCCCAGACTGGGCCAGCGGCAAGGTGAAGTTGCCTAAGCCACAAAACAAATCCAGCACTCGATGCGCCGGTTCTGGGTTCAACAACTCGATGGCTTTGCTCACCAGTTGTTCGTTGACGCGCGCGTTCACTTGAATGAAATCCATCGGCGTAAATTCGAAATTCAAATCGTACGCCGGCAACCGATACTGCAACGGGGTTAGCGGTTCGCCCGTCATCGACACCACGCTGTCCGCCCCTTTGGGCTGCAACCAAAATTCCACGTGATGGGTTTGGGCGAACGCGTTTAGGCGCTCCAAGTCCGCCGACGTCGGTGGCGCCAGGACCCGCACCACCAAGACGGTGCGCCCTTCCGACACCGCGACTTCCAACTGCGGCACTTGGTCCGCAATCGACAATTCGCCAATCATCGCCCCCAAGGGGTCGACCAAATGCGCCAGAGGCTCGGCCAACACCGGACAGAAGCGCACGTTGGCCAGGTGCGCGGAATTGCGCTCGCGAAAACCGATGATCGCGCGACCACTCTTTGGCAATTGCTTGACGCCCAACCGCGCTTTGCGCCGATAGTGCCAGGGCTCCCCGACAATCGGTTCTAACCACTGTTCGGGCTGTCCCGCCCCACGCAACTCGCGCGCCAACGCGGCTTGCTTAAATTCGCGTTGCCGTTCGACGCCAATGTGTTGCCAGTTACAGCCGCCGCAGCGGCCAAAGTGCGCGCAATGCGGTTCGATCCGCTCGTGGGAAGCGACCTCCACCACGACCAACTCCGCCTCATCGTAGCGCGCCAAGCGTTTCAATCGCCGAATGCGCACCTGCTCCCCGGGCAACGCGCCGGGCACAAAACAGGCTTTGCCTTGGATGCGACACACCCCGCGCCCTTGATGATCCACGTCTTCAATGAGCACACTGAGTTCTGCCGCACTCATCGCTACTCCCCTCGTCACCGCGCTCACACCGAACGGGCTTTGGCCATTAAGGTTTTCATTTCCGCCACCGCCGGCCCCAACCCCACGAATAACGCGTGAGCAATGATGGCAAACCCAATATTGAGTTCTTGAATCTGCGGCAGCGCGGCCACGGGTCCGACGTTGTGATAATCGAGTCCGTGTCCGGCGTTGACCACCAAGCCTAAGCGGTCGGCGGCGATGGCCGCGTCGGCCAACCGTTTGAGTTGACTGACGCGTTCACTGCCCGTCGAATCGGCGTACGCCCCCGTGTGCAATTCAATCACCGGCGCCCCCACGTCGCGCGCGGCCTGAATTTGTTTCACATCCGGGTCAATGAACAGCGACACTCGAATGCCCGCCTGGGTTAAGGACTGGATCACCGGGGTTAACGTGGCGCGTTGACCGTCGACGTCTAACCCACCCTCGGTGGTGACTTCCGCCCGCTTCTCCGGCACCAAACACACATCCGAGGGCTTCACGGTGAGGGCGATGCCCACCATCTCGGCGGTGGCGGCCATTTCCAAATTCATATGCGTGCTCATCCGCTTGCGGATGGTGAACACGTCGGCGTCTTGGATGTGGCGGCGATCTTCCCGCAGGTGCACCGTGATCGAATCCGCGCCGTAGCCTTCCGCCACTTTCACGGCCTCCATGGGATCCGGAAAGCGCGCGCGGCGCGCCTGCCGCAACGTGGCCACATGGTCGATGTTAACCCCAAGCATGAGGGGCGATGCCGGACGTAGACTCACCTCAAGACTCCTTCCTCGCTTTTTCAAACGCTCGAACCGCGTGCGCGACCGCGCGGGTTTTGAGCTCTTTGCCATCCAAGGCCATTTCCACGCAGGCGGCCAACACGTGGCGTATCGGTTCCGCCCACTGCGGATCGTCCATGTGCTCGTGCGCCAACGCCAGCAGCGCCTCGCCGGGCACCACCGACGGCCCACCGCGGTGGCCCTCGCCGGCCACGTCCACGACCCCTTGCCCTGGCCTCACATGATATACCGCGTGTGGCGTCACCGCGACACCGGTGCGTTGATTTAAGCTGAAATCGGGCAGCAACCCTAAGGATTCCAACAGTCGTTTTTCAAATAACCGTAATGTGCGAGCCAGGTCCTCCACACGGCACAACGCGCGCACCGCGCTGGAGTAATGCTCAAACACGTCCGGATGCGGGTCTTCGCGGTGTAACAAACTCAACACCAACTCATTGAGATAAAACCCAGCCATGCGGCACGCGGGCGCCACCCGCACCGGTGGCTCCAGCGACTCGCACAAGGTCAAGCGACCACCATCCCCCGAGCCTTGCCAGGAAATGACGAGCGGCTGAAAGGGCTGCAACAACGCCGCCGTGGCCGAGCGCGCTGAACGCACGCCGCGCACAAACAACGCCACTCGCCCGTAATCGCGACTGAAGAAATCAACGATGCGACTGGTTTCGCGAAAATCCCGCTGGTGCAACAACCACACTGGCTCGGATTGAACCTTACGGGTGTTCACCATGACTACACCGGGTCGTACCCAAGGGCATTGAGTTTCATCGCGTCGTCCGACCAGTTCTCACGAACCTTGACCCACAAATGCAAATGGGTACGGCACCCATACAAACGATTGAGCTCCAAGCGCGCCTGCGTGCCCACCGACTTTAAAACCTTGCCACCTTCGCCAATGACGATTTTCTTCTGACCCGGGCGTTCCACCCAGATGACCACGTGCAACTCCAGGCGCCCGTCTTCCAAGCGTTGCTCGCGTTCCATTTGCACGGTGAGCCCGTAGGGCACTTCTTGATTCAAGTGCCGAGTGAGTTTTTCGCGCACGATCTCCGTGGCGCGAAAGGCGTCGGACCGATCCGTCACCTGATCCAAGGGAAACATCGCGGGCCCGACCGGCAAATGCTTGGCGAAGGTGCTGGGCAGCGTGGCCACCTGATCGCGCTTTAACGCCGACAGCGGAATGATTTCCAAAAACGCATGCTTTTGGCTCATCGCTTCCAAAATGGGAAACAGCTGCGACCGCGGTTTCACGCGATCCACTTTGTTGAGAATCAACATCGCGGGCACGCCCGCTTCTTTGATTTTTTGCAGCACTTTCTCGTCTTCGTCCGTAAAGCGCTCGGCCTCAATTAAAAACACCACCAAATCCGCCTCCACCAAACTGGCGTGCGCGGTTTTGTTGAGCAACGTGTTGAGCGCTTTGCGCTCATCGGTGTGCAGCCCTGGCGTATCCACCAACGCGATTTGCAAGTTGGGTTGATTCAAGATGCCCAAGACGCGGTGGCGCGTGGTTTGCGGTTTGTGACTCACAATGCTCAATTTTTGCTGCATCAGGGCGTTCATCAACGTCGACTTGCCCACGTTCGGACGCCCCACGATGGCCACAAACCCAAAGCGATGCTCTGCGGGGGATTCCATCATGGTTTTCTTCCTTGCAAATTAAGCAACATGCGCTCCGCAGCCACCCGCTCCGCGCGTTTTAAACTCGATCCTCGACCGGCGTACACCCCTTCCACACCCACGATGTGCACCGTCACTGAAAACTGCTTCTCTTGACCGTTGTCGGTGGTGTCCACGTGGGTGTACACCGGCAAACTCAAGCCTTGCGCTTGCGCCCACTCCTGCAACGTCGACTTGGGGTCTTTGAGCGGCGCTTCGGCGATCACTTTGAGCAACGCCTCGCGCCACAGGGATTCAATCACCGTCGATACCGCCACAAAGCCCTGGTCCAAATAAATGGCCCCCAACACCGCCTCCAGCGCGTCCGACAACACCGAACTGCGCCCGAACGCGCCATTTTGCGCCTCACCCGGCCCCACAATGATCTGGGGCGCCAAGGCGATGGCTTGCGCCAAGGTCGCTAAGGCCTCGCGATTGACCAAGCTCGAGCGCGCGCGCGACAACTCGCCTTCCGTCAACGTCGCGTTGGCGTCGTACAGCAGACGGGCGATCACCAGATTTAAAACCGCGTCGCCTAAAAACTCCAGGCGCTCGTTGTGATTTTTAACCGCACTGCGATGGGTGAGCGCTTGGATCAGTAAGCCCGGGTCGCTGAAGCGCACCTTCAGCGTTTTCAGACACCACCGTTCAGCCGACGTACTCACTCCACCGCCTTACCCAGTCGCTGCCACCGAATCGTGGGGAAGCCATCGAAGCTCAGCCAAATTCGGGTGGCTCGACCGACAATATTTTCCGCCGGCACATAGCCCAACTCGGACTGAAACCGACTGTCGGCGCTGTTGTCGCGGTTGTCGCCCATGAAGAAATAAAACCCCGGCGGAACCACAAACAGCCCCTGAGGCGCAAAGGTGGCGTCTTGCGCGGGCAGCGCCGCGATTTGCGGATTGTCGTGGCACACCAGTTGATCACGGCGGTCGTTGCAGCCGCGGTAGATGCGATCGATGGTGGACGCGCAATACATAATGTCGTGACGATGCGCGCCCAATTGCTCCACACCGCGATGGAAATCGCTGTAGCACGCGTCGGTTTTAAACTCACCGCGATCTTCCACAGTGACCGGTTGGCCGTTCACCGTAATCGAATCACCCGTGATCACAATATGATCGCCCGGCAGACCCACCAAGCGCTTGATGTAGTTCACATTCAACTGACCGGGCTTACGAAAGACCACCACGTCCCCGCGTTGTGGCGAGCCCATGGGGATCACCGTCGTGTTGAGCACCGGCAATTTAAACCCGTAGTCGTATTTGTTGACGAGAATGAAATCGCCGTCCAACAAGGTGGGCATCATCGAATCGGACGGAATGCGAAACGGCTCGTAGCCGAAATTGCGAATCACCAAGACGATCAACAACACGGGAAAAAACGCGTGCGCGTAATCAACCCACCAGGGCATCGGTTGCTGGGCCGGGCGCGTCTTCGCCAAGCGCACCTTATCGAGGAGCACCACCAGACCGGTGATCAACACCCCCACCGTCAGAATAAACGTAAAATCGTAGACCATCGTTCGTTCCCCTCAGGGCGGTTCGCGTCGCGAACCGCGCGTTGCGCTTATTTCCCCACCTTCAACACGGCCAAAAACGCCTCTTGTGGAATCTCCACCGAGCCCACTTGCTTCATGCGCTTCTTGCCTTCTTTTTGTTTTTCCAACAGTTTGCGCTTACGACTGACGTCGCCGCCGTAGCATTTCGCCAACACGTTTTTACGCATCGCTTTGACCGTGGCGCGCGCAATGACTTGCCCGCCAATGGCGGCCTGTATCGCGACGTCAAACATTTGCCGCGGAATCAATTCTTGCATCTTATCGACCAAATCGCGTCCGCGGTAATAGGCGGTGTCTCGATGCACAATCAAGCTTAAGGCGTCCACGCGATCGCCATTGATGAGCACATCCAAGCGCACCAAATTGGCGGCTTGAAACCGATTGAACTCGTAGTCAAACGACGCGTAGCCCCGACTGACGCTTTTTAAGCGATCGAAAAAGTCGAGCACCACGTCCGCCATCGGCAACTCGTACTGCAAGGACACTTGATTGCCCACGTACAGCATCTTCAGTTGCACGCCGCGTTTTTCGGTACACAATTGCAGCACCCCACCCACGTGCTCGGGCGGCACCAAAATGTTGGCGGTGATGATTGGTTCGCGCATTTCATCAATGCGATCCATCGGCGGCAACTTGGCGGGGTTGTCGACGTAATGCAGTTCGCCATCCGACGTCACGATCTCGTACACCACCGTCGGCGCGGAGGTGATCAAATCCAGTTGGTATTCGCGCTCCAAGCGCTCCTGCACAATCTCCATGTGCAACAAACCCAAAAAACCAATGCGAAACCCAAATCCCAACGCGGTCGATACCTCGGGTTCATACTGCAGTGCCGAGTCGTTGAGTTTGAGTTTGGCCAACGCATCCCGGAACTGTTCGTAATCGTCGGAGGAGACCGGAAACACGCCCGCGAACACGCGCGGTTGAATGCGCTTAAAGCCCGGTAAGGGCTCTCGGCAGGGCGCGGCGTCCAAGGTGATCGTATCGCCCACCGGCGCGCCATCGATTTCTTTGATGCCCGCCATGACAAAACCGACCTCGCCCGCCACCAACTCGTCGCCGTCGACGCGCTTCGGCGTAAAGCGCCCCAAACGCGCACACTCGTGTGACCGGCCCGTGGACCAAATGCGAATTTTTTGACCCGGCTTCAAGCGCCCATTGACCACGCGCACCAAACTCACCACGCCCACGTAGTTATCGAACCACGAGTCGATGATGAGCGCTTGCAACGCTCCGTTCGGATCCCCTTGGGGCGCCGGGATGCGTTGCACAATCGCTTCCAATAGGCCATCGATGTTCTGACCGGTCTTGGCGGACACCGCCACCGCGTCGGTGGCGTCAATGCCAATGATTTCCTCAATTTCCAACATCACCCGCGCCGGGTCCGCGGACGGCAAATCGATTTTATTGATGACGGGCAACACTTCGAGCCCTTGATCGAGTGCGGTGTAGCAGTTGGCCACGCTTTGCGCCTCAACCCCTTGCGCCGCGTCCACGACCAACAACGCGCCTTCACAGGCGGCCAAGGAACGGGACACTTCGTAGGAAAAGTCCACATGGCCCGGGGTGTCAATGAAGTTCAATTGATAGCGATGACCATCCGCCGCGGTGTAATACAAGGTCACGCTTTGCGCTTTGATGGTGATGCCGCGTTCGCGTTCCAAGTCCATCGAGTCCAACACTTGGGCTTGCATCTCGCGCGCTTGGAGCCCGCCACAGGTCTGAATCAGGCGATCCGCCAAGGTGGATTTGCCATGGTCAACGTGGGCAATGATGGAAAAATTTCGAATGAACTGCATCGCGCTACTGCTCAACCTTGGGTGGAAGCCGCTCAGTATACCCTTTTTTGAAAAAGCCTTTTATTTTTATGGGCTTACGACCAAGGCCAACCGGCCCCCGACTAGCCACCCAACTGGCTCAGGCGGCGCTTGAGATCGGCGGGATCCAGATGACCCGACGCCATCAGTTCGCCGTTACACAACAACACCGGGATCTTTAGCCCATACCGCCGCTGATCGCGCGGATCGTCATCCACCGATTGCACAGCCCCGTGCAGCGGCGGCAAGGTGGGATCGGCCAACAGCCGCTGCCATTCGACCAAAAACTCCTCACACAGCGGGCAGTCGTCGCGGGTGAGCACACGCCAGTGGATCACGGCATGCCCTCGCCGCCAGCGGAACTCCCCGACAGGGTTTCGTGCATCGCGGCCGCAACGGCGTGCACGGTCTCACGCGGCACCTCGCCCACCACCGTCAACTTGTGACCTTGCCACTGATCCGAGACCACCCTCGCGGTGCCCAATTGACCTTCGCCGTGCTGCTGAATGAACGGGCCACCCGCCGTGGCCTCAATGAACACCGACAGCATGGCCAAGCCATCCGAAATCGACAACCGCATGACGCCATCGGCACCAGTCACCCACTGCTTGACCTCGAACCCCGGCGGCAAGTGCGCAATGGATTTGAACGCCACCTTCGTCGCCGGCGCGCTCTCGCTCGTGTTAGCGCGCACCTCACTGAATCCACTCACATCCGTCGCGGCGTGAAACCCAGCGTCGCTGACCGCCGCGCCAACTTGCAGTTCTTCAAAGAGCCACTGTTCCTCGACCTGCCCCACCGCATTCACCACCTCACTGCGCAGCGGCAAATGGCTCTCGACGTCAATCGTAAAGCGGTACCCAAATCGGTAACCATCCTTCGGCCGGATCCACAGCACGACGCTGGGGCGACCATACATCAACGGCGCCTCGCCAGACAGTTCCACCTGGTAATAATCGCTGACGTGCAACGGCTCCTCGGGAACACTGCGCAACACCGACGCGGAATGAAAGTCATGAATCGTCACGGAGTGCGCCTGGGGAACGATGACGCGCATTTCGCCACGACTGCAGACGATCTCCCGCCCGCGCGCGCTCAGCAAATGTTCATCCACTTGACCGTCTTTGAGTCGATGCCACAATTGCAGTCGTTCAAATCGTCCTTTGGACTGATGCAACACCATCGCGTGGTAGGTCTGATGCATCAGCGCCTCGTTCATGGCTTGCCACCAGTCGTGCGCATCCATCGCCTGCGCGAGGGGCACGCACCAGGCGCCACACACCAAACCCAACACGGTTGCGCGCAGAGTCACTATTCGCCCTCATCCGCCAGCAAATGAATCAATCCGGTTTGCTCGACCGCGGGCGTCACCAACGCCACGTGCGCCGCCACATAGCGCGCCATTTCGGCTTGCGGCATCGACGACAAGCCGGGCGTGACGTAACTGTAGGGTTCCGGGTTCGCCAAATGCGCCGTCACCAACGGGTCATGCAACACGTGATTGGCGCTGGCCGACGCCTCGTGCGTCGCCGCCACCCGAACGGCCGGTGCCGGCGCGCTGACTTTGGCCAACGGCGGATGAACCTCCTTGGCCGCAAACACCCACACCGCCACCAGCGTCACGCTGGCCGCGACCGCCAAGCCGCCCAACCAGTGGCGCACCGGTCGCCGCACGGGCGCAGTTGCGGGTTGGTCGTCCAACTCGGCGCGCACGCGCGCCACCACGTCCACCGTGTGATGCACGGAGGCCTGGCGAATCACCGCGCCCACCACGCTGTATCGAACCAGCGTCTGCTGCAACGCGCGATCGCGTTGCAAGCGCTTTTCTAAGAGCACCGACTCTTCCACACTCAACTCACCATCCCACAGCGCCGACAGTTGCTCCTGAATCAGCGCCTGGGGATGGCTGTGGTCGTCGTCCGTCGATTGCTTCACGAGTGCACCTCATCGCGGCCAATGCCGCCGTCAAAAATCGGTCTTAAGCGTCGATCAATCGCTTCGCGGGCGCGAAAGATGCGAGAGCGCACCGTGCCCACCGGACAATCCATCGCCGCGGCAATTTCCTCATAACTCAGGCCATCCAATTCACGCATGACAATGGCCGCCCGCAATTCTTCCGGCAGCGCCTGCATGGCTTGATTGACCGTGTCCTCAATCTCTTCGCTCAGCAACAGCCGTTCCGGCGTCGCCTCGTCGCGCAACCGGCTGTCCACAAAGGAGGCGCTGTCGCCGTCCTCGTCCTGCGGCAAGCGCACAAACAGTTTACGACTGACGTTACTCAGGCGATTTTTGGCCGTGTTGATGGCGATTCGATACAGCCAGGTGTAGAACGCGCTATCGCCCCGAAAGCCCGGCAAGGCTCGGTAGGCTTTGATCATCGCCTCTTGCGTCACGTCCTCGGCCTCCATGGGCTCACGCACATAGCGCAAGACCAAATTGAACACCTTCTGCTGGTAACGGCGAACCAGCACATCAAACGCTGCGCGCTGGCCAGCTTGTACCCGATGAATGAGTTCAGTATCCGATACCGATTCGGTCACGTTGTCTCAACCTTTACTGAAACCATTCACTGGTGGGTCTTCTGACCGCGTCTGGGACAAAAAGTTCACGCTTTGAAGATTGCCAAGCGGGCGACCAAGGCGGCCCAGGGTTCCGGCGGCGGGAGTTGCCCTAGGCAGTAGGCCGCCAATTCGGGGTCGGGAAGTTCTAATAGGGCCTCAAACGTCGCCCGCTCCGCCGCCGACAGGTCGGCGTAGCCATCGTCCAGAAAGCGCGTCAACAAGACGTCCAACTCTTTGACGCCACGGCGGCAGCGCCAACGCAGCCGCCCGTCGACTAGCACTGACGCTCCACCATCATCTTCTTGAGTTCGGCGATCGCCTTGGCGGGATTCAAATCCTTCGGACAGGCTTCGGTGCAGTTCATGATGGTGTGGCAGCGATACAGTCGGAACGCGTCGTCCAACTGATCCAAGCGTTCCCCGGTCGCCTCATCGCGCGAGTCCACCACCCACCGATACGCGGCCATCAACGCCGCGGGCCCCAAGTAGCGGTCCGAGTTCCACCAGTAGCTGGGGCAACTCGTTGAACAGCACGCGCACAAAATACAGGCGCTGGGACGGTCGACTTTTTCCTGATCGTCTTTGCTTTGCAAGCGTTCTCGATCCGACGGCGGCGGCGACACGGTCTGCAACCACGGCTTGATCGACGCGTACTGAGCGTAAAACTGCGTCAGGTCGGTCACCAAGTCCTTCACCACGGGCATGTGCGGCAAGGGGAAGATGGCAATGTCTTTGGACGAATCATGCAACGCGCGGGTGCACGCCAAGGTGTTCACGCCATCGATGTTCATCGCACAGCTGCCGCAGATGCCTTCGCGGCACGAGCGGCGGAACGTCAAGGTGGGGTCGATCTCATTTTTGATTTTGAGCAACGCGTCCAACACCATCGGACCACACTGATCCAAGTCGATGTCGTAGCGATCCAACCGTGGCTTTTCTCCCGAGTGCGGGTCAAAGCGATAAATCACCACCGTGCGCAGTCGCTTGGCGCCCTCCGCTTTGAAATGGTGTCCCGGCAGATCGGTGTAGCGCGAATGTTCAGGTAAGGTAAATTCAGCCATAACGCCCTTCTTTTGTCAGTCCGCTGCTTAATACGTCCGCGCCTTCGGCGGCACGGGATCCACCTCGGTCGTGAGGGTGTTCAAATGCACTGGCCGATAGTCCAGCTGCACGGCGCCATCGCTCCCCACCCAACACAAGGTGTGCTTCATCCACTCTTGATCGTTGCGCTCCGGAAAGTCTTCGCGCGCGTGCGCGCCGCGACTTTCGGTCCGGTTGTGCGCCGAATGCACCGTGGCCACCGCCTGCAGGAGCAAATTCTCCAACTCCAGGGTTTCCACCAAGTCGGTATTCCAAATCAGCCCGCGATCCGACACGTGCACGTCTTGGAACGACTGGAAGGTCTGATCCAATCGGTCACAGCCTTCCTTGAGCGACTGGCCGGTTCGAAACACCGCCGCGTCCGACTGCATGATCTTTTGCATCTCCAACCGAATCTCGGCCGAACGACGCGAGCCCTTCGCGTGCCGCGCCTTATCCAATCGCGCGACCGCCTCATCGCCCGCGCCTTTGGGCAGGGCCTTATGCGGCGAATCCGGCTTGACGCTGTCCGCGCAATGTTTGGCCGCCGCGCGGCCGAACACGACTAAATCCAGCAGGGAATTCGAACCCAAGCGATTGGCGCCGTGAACGGAAACGCAAGCCGCTTCGCCCACCGCCATCAAACCCGGCACCACCACGTCGTGCTGCCCGGCGCGCGAGGTCACCACTTCGCCATGCACGTTGGTGGGTATGCCGCCCATGTTGTAGTGCACCGTCGGCAGCACGGGAATGGGCTCACGGGTCACATCCACGCCCGCAAAAATCCGTGCGGTTTCCGCGATGCCGGGGAGCCGCTCGTGGATCACCGCCGGACCCAAGTGTTCCAGGTGCAAGTGGATGTGATCGGCCTCTTTGCCCACGCCGCGGCCTTCACGGATTTCAATCGTCATCGACCGACTGACCACGTCCCGACTCGCCAAATCCTTCGCATTGGGGGCGTAGCGTTCCATAAATCGCTCGCCGCGCGCGTTGGTCAGGTAGCCGCCCTCACCGCGTGAGCCTTCGGTGATCAAACACCCAGCGCCGTAAATTCCGGTCGGGTGAAATTGGACAAATTCCATGTCCTGCAGCGGCAAGCCCGCACGCGCCACCATGCCCCCGCCATCGCCCGTACAGGTGTGCGCGGAGGTGCAGGAGAAATACGCTCGCCCATAGCCGCCTGTGGCCAAAATCACTTGATGGGCGCGAAAGCGATGCAGTTTCCCCGTCGCCATTTCCAACGCCACGACCCCACGGCACTCGCCGTTGTCCATGATCAAATCGAGCGCAAAAAATTCAATGAAAAAAGTCGCGTGATGCTTCAACGCCTGTTGATACAACGCGTGCAACATCGCGTGCCCCGTGCGATCCGCCGCCGCGCAGGTGCGTTGGGCGATGCCCGCGCCATAATGCGTGGTCATGCCGCCAAACGGCCGCTGATAAATGGTGCCCTGCTCGGTGCGCGAAAACGGCACGCCATAGTGCTCCAGCTCAATCACAGCGGCTGGCGCTTCTTTACACATGTATTCAATGGCGTCTTGGTCACCGAGCCAATCCGACCCTTTAATGGTGTCGTAAAAGTGAAAGCGCCAATCGTCTTCACCCATATTGCCCAAGGCCGCCGAAATGCCGCCTTGCGCGGCGACCGTGTGACTGCGCGTCGGGAACACTTTGGTCAGCGACGCCACTTTCAGACCCGACTCCGCCAAACCGACCACGGCCCGCAGCCCGGCTCCACCCGCCCCCACTACAATGACGTCGTAGGTGTGATCTGTAAACTGATACTCGCTCATAGCGCAGACTCCACATAAATCTTCAACAAGGCCACCAGCCCCGTGACCGCGACCGTGATGTGCAGCAACTGCAGCGCCACGAGCGACATCAATTTAATCGCGTGTTGATGGACGTAATCTTCAATCACCACCCGCACCCCAAGGTAGGAATGCCACATGCCCAATAAGATGCCCAAGGCCATGGGAATGGCGGCGCCCGGTCGATGCAAGGTGCTGATGATCGCGTCGTACGACCAATCCGCGAAGAGCGCCAGTCTTAAAAACCAAATCGACCACAGCACCATGGCCACGGACGTGAGTTTGATCTGCAACCAATGCCCGGATCCGGCGTGAACGCCGAGTCCCAAAACTTTACCCAATGGGGAACGATAACTCACAGGCCACCTCCCCACACCACGATGAGCGCGATCGCCAGAACCACAAATCCGCCCACCACCCAACGCGCCGACTGTCGCGCTTGGGCGCGCTCCAAGCCGCGGCCCGTGTCGAGCCACAAATGCCGAATGCCGGACAGCGTGTGATACAACAAACACAGCATCAGACCCACGCGCACCAGGGTGCCGAACGGGGTCGCGAGGCAGTCGACCCACGCGTTGTAGGGGGCCCGTCCTTGCGACAGTCGCAAGAGGCTGAACACCCCAATGAGCGTGCCCACCGACAGCGCGATGCCCGTCGCGCGATGCAGGATCGACACGGTCATGCCGAGACCGAACCGATACACTTGCAAATGAGGGGATAGTGGTCTTTGGTTCATAGTGAATCCTTGAAGCCCTTCAAAAATCGATGCACCGTCCGGCGCGTTCCCAATCCCCATACCGCGTGGGCTCCGGTCCTTGGGGACCTTGGAGTTCACGAGGACGAGTGGCTGGGTCGATCGCCGACGACGACGCGGTGGTGACCGGAATGGTCCGCGACGGATCCGCGGATTCGATCGAAGGTTCGGGCCGATTGTGGTTTGACTCAAACATGGCACAATACTGCCATAGAATGCACTGCATCACAAGCTTAAGTGATTGTTTCAGAAACCAATCTTTACTGGACAACGCACACCAAGAGCACAGATTAGGAAGGAGCATTGGGCGTATGTTGATGGCTTTAAAGGGTTTTCAGATACTCGAGGTGGCCGGACCGGATCGCGCCTCCTTTCTACAAGGTCAGCTGACTCAGGACGTTCGCCGCGCCCAAGCGGATGGCCCATGGCTGCGCACCGCAGCCCTCACGCCGCAAGGACGTGTGCTCGCCACCGCCTGGTTGTGGGCCGAGTCCGACCGACTGCGGTTGTTGTTGGATTCGGCGCAAGCGGCGTTTTTAAAAACACACTTAAGCACCTACGTGCTGCGCTCGAAAGTGACCTTAACCGTCTTGGATTGGAACGACGCCCTCGTGGAGCGGGTGCAGGCCGAAGCGAAACGCCACTTGCGCGTCTCGATGGATTCCCAAACACCCCTCGCACACGCCATGGTGCTCGCCGGTTACGCGGAGGTGCGCGAAGCGACGCGCGAACACTTCACCGCGCACCAACTCAACTTGGATCTGCTCGACGCGATTGGTTTTGAGAAGGGCTGTTACACCGGCCAAGAAATCGTCGTGCGCACCGCTCATCGCGGCCAGGCCAAACGCCGCTTGGTGACCTTGCGCGGGACGCCGTGCGTGCTCGCGCCGTTAACCGTGCTGACCCCTCACCCCGCGCCCGTCGACACGCCCGAGACCGCCATCGTCGTTGACAGCGCGACCATCGCGGCGCACACGCTGGTTCTGGCGCTCACGAGCCTCACCGAACAAGAGACGTGGGCGTGGCAGGGATCGCGGTTTCAGCGCCTGCCCGCCTAACGCTGGGCGCCAGCGGCTACGACGCCGCTTTGGGCGCGTCGCTGGGCTTGACGTCGCCCGTGCTCTCGGGCTTCATTTGCGGGAACAACAACACATCGCGAATTGACCCCGCGTTGGCGTAGAGCATCACCAAGCGATCGATGCCCACGCCCAGCCCACCGGTGGGTGGCAAGCCGTACTCCAAGGCCCGAATGTAGTCGGCGTCAAAATACATGGCCTCGTGATCGCCGGCGTCTTTCATGGCCACTTGGGCTTTGAAGCGCCGCGCTTGATCTTCGGAATCGTTCAACTCCGAAAACCCGTTGGCCAACTCACGACCCGCAATGAACAACTCAAAGCGATCGGTGATGAACGGATCCTGATCGTTCGATCGGGACAGGGGCGACACTTCCGTGGGGTAACCGTAGGCGAAGGTCGGTTGAATCAAGGTCGATTCGATGGTGTGATCGAAAAACACCATCTGCAATTTGCCCGCACCATCTTTGGGATCGAACGGCAAGCCCCGCGCGCTGAGTTCGGCGCGCAAGTAATCCACGTGCCGCAGCCGAGCCGGATCCAATTCGGGATGATGCTCCCGCAAGAGTTGCTCGATGCTCACCCGTCGAAACGGCTTACTGCAATCGATGATTTGACCCTGCACTTCGAATTGCAGCGACCCCAAACAGGCCTCCGCGGCACCGACGATCAAGCGCTCCACCAACTGCATGACTTCTTGATAATCCACAAAGGCTTGATACAACTCCAGCATCGTGAACTCGGGGTTGTGCCGCGTCGACAAGCCCTCGTTGCGAAAATTGCGGTTGATCTCATACACGCGCTCAAAGCCGCCCACCACCAAGCGCTTGAGATACAACTCCGGCGCGATGCGCATGTACATCGTTTGATCGAGCGCGTTGTGATGGGTGACGAACGGTCGCGCCACGGCACCACCCGGAATGGGCTGCATCATGGGCGTTTCCACTTCCATAAACCCAGAGGCGTCCAAAAATTGGCGAATGAACCGAATGACTTGGGTGCGCAACTCAAACACGCGCCGCGACTCGGGATTGACAATCAAATCCACATAGCGCATGCGATAACGCGCCTCGGTGTCGCTCAAGCCATGCCACTTGTCCGGCAACGGCCGCAAGGACTTGACCAGCAATCGCACCTCATCCACGCGCACCGACAACTCGCCGGTTTTGGTTCGCATCAGCGCACCGGTGGCAGCGATGATGTCGCCCACATCCCAGTGCTTAAATTCGTCGTAGTGCTCACCCAAGCGATTGGCTTGAACAAAGCACTGAATGTCGCCCGAGCCATCCATGAGGCGCGTGAAACAGGTTTTCCCCATGTCGCGCTTGGCCATCATGCGACCCGCCACCTTGACCGTAATCGGGTTCGCTTCAAACCACGCGGCGTCCTTATCCGCATACGTGGACTGCAAATCCTTCGCCCAAGCATCCCGGCGAAAATCATTGGGATACGCGTTGGCGCCCAAGCGCGACAACTTTGCGCGCCGCTCGGCCATGAGTTTATTGTCGTCCGTTTGCGGTTGGTCAGTCATTAGAGTCCCTGCTTAAGGCTCGCTTCCATAAAACCATCTAAATCGCCGTCGAGCACCGCGGCAGTATTACCCACCTCGACCCCGGTACGCAAATCTTTGATCCGCGATTGATCCAACACGTACGAGCGAATTTGGTTGCCCCAGCTGACGTCGGCTTTGGAATCTTCCAACACCTGCGCGGCCGCATTGCGCTTATTAAATTCCAGTTCGTACAATTTGGCTTTCAACATTTTCATGGCCGTCGAGCGATTTTTATGTTGGGAGCGTTCGCTCTGGCAGGCCACCACAATGCCCGTCGGCACGTGCTTGATGCGCACGGCGGACTCGGTTTTGTTGACGTGTTGTCCACCCGCACCACTCGACCGATACGTGCCCACTTCCAAATCGGCGGGGTTAATGTCGATGTCGAATTCGTCATCCACTTCCGGCGACACAAAAACGGACGCGAAGGAGGTGTGTCGGCGATTGCCCGAGTCAAACGGCGACTTGCGCACCAATCGATGCACGCCCGTTTCAGTCCGCAACCAGCCGTACGCAAACTCGCCTTCGATGCGCAACGACGCGCCTTTGATGCCCGCGACTTCGCCCGCCGCCTGGTCCATGATCTCGACCTTAAACTGATGCGCGTCGGCCCATTTGAGGTACATGCGCAAAATCATGCTGGCCCAGTCTTGAGCCTCGGTGCCGCCGGCGCCGGACTGAATGTCCAAAAAGGCGTTATTGCGGTCCATTTCACCGGGAAACATGCGATTGAATTCCAATCGCGCGATGTCTTTTTCAAGCCCATCCACATCGCCCTGCAAGCTGGGCACGGAATCCGCGTCCTGTTCGGCCTCGATTAGATCCAACAACTCCAACGAGTCGGTGATGTGACTTTGCAGCGATTGCAGTTTGGAGACCAACCCATCTAATTGCGCGCGTTCTTTGCCGAGCGCTTGCGCTCGATCGGGTTCATTCCAAATGGTGGGGCTTTCGAGTTCGCGACTGACTTCAACGAGCCGCTCTTGTTTGCGATCGAATTCAAAGATACCCCCTCAAGGCGTTGAGGCGTTCCTCAAAATCCTTTAGGCGGCGACGTAAGGTGGGCAGCAGTTCTAAATGCGATTCAGTCATAAGTGGCGAAATGATAACAGAAAACCGCAGACCACATCGACCGCCTCACTCGCGCGCACGCGACGACGTCACCCCCATCGACCCTCACGACAAAATCGTTAACGCCTCCACTAAACATTGGACGCGTCGTTCCCCACGAAACTCATTAACGGATAATCGAAAACACACTTCGACGGTCGATCCAACGCGGGGCAAGTCACGCGTGTGTTTGAGGTAGTGAAAATAAATCGCTTCCAAGGGCGCTTGCTCGGCACTCAATCGGAGCCACAATTTGAGGTGCACTTGTCGCAGGACTTGCACCTCCGCCACCGTCGCGTGATTCACAAACAAAGGCTCCGCAAAACCCGACCCAAAAGGCCCCGCTTGCTCGAGCAATTCGGCGGTCTGCAAATCGGCGCGTTCGACCGGCAAACGACCGTCGGTCATCAGGATGCCGCTCAGTTGTTCCGCGCTCGCCACCGCCGACACCGCCTGCGCAAACGCCGCGGAAAACGTGGGAATGTCGCCCTCCTCCAGCGTCAAACCCGCCGCCGCCGCGTGGCCGCCAAAGGCTTTGATGAGACCCGGGTGACGCGCGTCCACGCTCACCAACGCATCGCGTATGTGCACGCCCGGAACACTGCGCACGCTGCCCCGCACCCGACCATCGTCCGCGCGCGCAAACGCCGCCACCGGGCGATGCACCCGCTCGCGCACCTTGGACGCCACCAATCCCACCACGCCCGAATGCCACTCCTTGGAAAACAAACTGATCGCCGCCGGCCAGTGGGCTGGATCCGCATCGCGTAAGAGACGCGCCAACGCGGCCTCGGCGTCGGCTTGCATCGACGCTTCGATCGCCCGCCGTTCGAGATTGATGCCGTGTAACACCGTGGCCAGTTCCAAGGCCTTGGCCTCGTCGTCGGTGATCAAACACTCGATGCCGATCGACATGTCTTCCAATCGACCCGCCGCATTCAAACGCGGGCCAATGAGAAACCCCAAATCTTGCGTCGACAACCGCGTCAAGGATCGTTTCGACACCTGAGCCAAGGCTTTGATCCCCGCGCAACAATCCTGCGCCCGAATGCGCTTGAGGCCTTCCTGGACTAATATTCGATTGTTCCGATCCAACGGCACCACGTCGGCCACCGTGCCCAAGGCCACCAAATCCAACAGCGACGTCACCACGGTGTTGGGTTGATTCAACGCCTTACCCAAGGCGGCCAGCACATAAAACGCCACGCCCACGCCCGCCAACGCTTTTGATGGAAATCGCGCACCGGGATAATTTGGATTCACAATCACCTCGGCCTGCGGAATCCGATCGCCGGGCAAGTGATGATCGGTGATCAACACGCGCATGCCAAACGACTGCGCCAACGCCACGCCATCGACGCTCGAGATGCCGTTGTCGACCGTAATCAACAGATCGGGGCGCGGCGATAACGCCGCCACCACCTCCACCAAGGCGGTGGTTAACCCGTAACCCATGGTTTGGCGATCGGGCACCACATAACGCACGTCGGTGAATCCAAAGGCGCGCAGCCCGCGAATCATCAACGCCGTCGCCGTCGCGCCATCGGCGTCGTAGTCGCCCACAATCACGATGGCGTGGCGTTGATCCAACGCGGCGAGCAACACCTCCACCGCTTGCGCCACGCCGTCCATCTGCGCAATCGGAATCAAGCGCTTCAAGGAGTGATCCAAATCGTCCGCGGACTCTATGCCCCGCGCGCGGTAAATGCGTTCCAGCAAGGGGTCGGGGTGTGAAAACGGCGTGCGCGGTTCGCGCTCCACGAGCGGTCTTACGATCACAACCGCTCCCACCACGCGCGCTCACGTTGCCAACGCCGCCAGGGGTACATCCAGCGCGTTGACGGACGCCATTCAAACACCGTTCCATCCAACCACACGCTCACGCGCGACGCGCCATCGCGCCAGGCGCTCGACAAGCAGGCCTCGACGCGTTCATCCAAATGCGTGGCCCAATCGCTGCCGGCAAACGAATCCGTCACGGTCGGCAACACCACCACCTCGTCGCCCAACGCCGTCGGCTCGGCCTCCGCAGGCGCTAACCAGCGCAGCAACAACGGATCCGTCGACGAACACCGGATGGGGCGCGGCCACGGTGGGGGCAACGCCGTGCCGTATGCCCAAATCCACAACGCCTGCGGGGTGGACGTCTGCGCGTGCAAGAGCATTTGAATTTCGTTCAAGGTTTTCTTCAACACCGGCGCGTCCGTTCCGCCGATGCCCGCGGCTCGCAAATCGCGACCGACCAAGCGATCCGCGGGGTCGGTGATCCACTCGTAGTCCCGCATCGTTTTCAACAGCAACCCAGACGCCGTGGCCGCAAACTCAAACCCATCGGCGGCAAAATGGTCGTTCAATCGCGCCAACAGGGTCGCTTGGGTCGGGAGATCCCAGGTCGCGATGGACTGCACCGCGATACTGGACAACCCAACGTTGAGGTGCACTGGGGTGACCCAATACACGCCGCCATGGGTGTGTTCGGTCAAAAGGGACGCCCAGCGCACCGGCGCGCGCAACTGGGGTGCAGCGTGCTTGGCCAACCAGTCGTAGTAGTGGCCCACGCGACTGCACCGGGCGTCTGTGAGGCGTTTTTCCAAGTGAGGCAATCGCCACTCGGGTCGAAAGTCGGTTTCGGGCGCCGACAGATCGCTCAGAATAATCATCCGATGGTTCATTTTGATTTATGCTATTCCGATGTTATTAAGTTCCGAACAATTCACCACCGCAAACCGTATTGTAGGCTATGACGAGCGCGAAGTTCGTCTGGTGGATACCGTACTAACGCGGACGACCTTGCTGACGCACGCCGATCGCGAACCACTCGCCCTCACCTCGTCCGCGGATCTGGATGCGTGGGATCATCACGGGTTGCTGCGATTGAAGATCTCGATTTTACTCATCACGAGTCCAGAACCGCTCATCTGGCCGAGCCCACAATTCAAAGCTCGCCTTGCCCAACACGGCATTGGGCTTGAAGTCCTCAACATGGGCGCGGCCGCGCGCACGTTCAACCTGTTGCTGAGCGACTGGCGACCCGTGGGTCTATTGATATTATTGGGCTGAACAACCCGCGTGGTGCGCGTTGTAAACGCATCCGCGTCGATGCGAGACCAACCGTCGCGTGCACAACCACTCACGGCGTGGGCAACCACTCCAACGGATTCACCGGTCGCCCCGATCGGCGGATTTCAAAATACAGTTGCGGCACCCCCTGACCATTCGCGCCCATCAACGCAATCGTCTGGTGCGCACTCACCTCATCGCCTTCTTTGACCACCAAGCGCTGGTTGTAGCCATAGGCGGTTAACCAGTTCTCGGAGTGTTTGATGATGATCAACGACCCATAAGAGCGCATCAACCCATTGCCCGCATACACCACCCGCCCACTGGCCGCCGCGGTGACGCTCTGTCCGCTCTCGCCGTCGATGGTGATGCCCAATCCCCCACCCGGCTTGGTGAGCACCGCGGGATGACGCGGCGGCACCGGCCACTCCAAACGCGGCGGCGCCTCCACTCGCTCAGTCCGGTTCGCGTCGGGGGCTCGAGCGGAAGTCGCCCCGTTTGCCACAGCCGGACGCGGGGGTTCTTTGGCGGTGGCGGCGTGAGGCAGTTGTAAGCGCTGACCCACCTCAATGCGCCAATCCGACCCCACGCCATTGAGCTTCGCCAGTTCGCGGTAATCCACGCCGTGTCGCCAGGCAATGCCGTAAAGCGTATCGCCGGCTTTAACGATCACCACCGACTCCGACGCGGGACTGGGCGACGGTGGGCGAACGGGCGGTGAACCACAGCCGGCGAGCAACCACACCCAAAGCCCGACCCACACTGGGAAAGGTCGGCCCGCGCGCCGGCTCACGCCACCACGCCTTCCAACAGGGGCACGAACTTCACCAAACTGAGTTTCTCGCGCGATTCGCGCTTGCCTTCGCGGCGAATGCGCCACAACACCTGAGACTCGGACCCACCCACGGGGATCACCAAGCGTCCCCCATAAGGGCTCAATTGCGCCAACAGCGCTTCCGGAATCGTCGCTGGCGCTGCGGTGACGATGATCGCGTCAAAGGGTCCTTTTGCGGCCCAGCCCAAAAACCCATCCCCAAAGCGGTATTCAATGTTGTTGAACTGCAGCGCCTTTAAACGTTCACGCGCTTTCACTTGCAGCGCTTCAATGCGCTCAATGGTGAACACCCGGTGCGCCAACTGCGCCAAGATGGCGGTTTGATAACCGCATCCCGTACCGATTTCCAACACGTGTCGCAGCGGACCGACGTCCAACAGCGCTTGCGTCATTTGCGCGACGATCACCGGCTGACTGATGGTTTGCTGATAGCCAATCGGCAGCGCGGTGTTTTCATACGCACGCGACCGCAACGCCTCGTCCACAAATTCCTGACGCGGCACCTGTCGCATCACGTCTAACAATTCCGGGTGGTGAACCCCCTCGGCACGCAGACGCTCCACCAACCGATCTTGTGGACCCAGTTCGGTCACGACCAGGCCTCAACCCAGCGCCCCACGCCGGCCAACGCCGCGTGATCCGTCAGATCCACTTGCAACGGCGTCACGGCCACGTAACCGGCTTCAATCGCCGCAAAATCCGTTCCTTCCCCGGCGTCTTTCCCTTCGCCCGGTCCACCCACCCAATACATGGGTCGGCCGCGAGGATCTTGGGTGGGCACAATGGGTTGCGCCGGATGACGGTGACCGAGCCGCGTCACCCGAAATCCTTTCAACGCCGACCATGGGCAGTTGGGGATGTTCACGTTGAGCACGGTCGTCGACGGCAACGACGCACTCATGAGCTGCGCAATCACCGTTTGAACCACACGCGCCGCGGTCGCAAAGTGGCGTTGGGGATCGTCCGAATGCACCAACGAAAACGCAACGGCGAGCACCCCCAACGAACGCCCTTCCAGCGCTGCGGCAACCGTGCCCGAGTACAGGACGTCGTCGCCCAAATTCGCGCCATCGTTGATGCCCGACAAAATCAAATCCGGTCGCTGCGGCAACAACCCTGAGATGGCCAAATGCACGCAATCGGTTGGGGTTCCCCCCACCGCGTAGCGCTGCGGCGACACTTCCACCACACGCAACGGCGCATCCAAGGTCAATGAGTTCGACGCGCCGGATCGATTGCGATCCGGCGCCACCACCGCAAGTTCGCCCAAATGCTCAACCGCGTGAATGAGCGCCTGTAAGCCGTTGGCGTAAAAACCATCGTCGTTGGAACACAGAATTTTCATAAGCGAAGTATAATCGTTTCGAGCCTACTCGGACGTGACACTCATGCGTAAACCGATCCCCCCCATCGAAGAAGAATCGGTCAATTTCGCCACACTCATCGGTCCTGTGCGCCCGGTGGTGGTCACCCAATTGCCGCTGCCGAAGCCCAAGCCCAAGCCCAAAGCGCGTTTTCGCCGGCTCGATGACCGAGCCGTTCTCGAAGAGAGCTTGCGTCATTACCCCGGCGACGAGTGGGTGGACACGGGTGAGGAATTACAGTTTCATCGCGATCACATCGCGACCGACACGCTGCGCAAACTTCGACGCGGCGAGTTCACCATTGAATCGAATCTGGATTTGCATGGATTGACGGTTGAAGCGTCACGTGAATTGTTAAAAGAATTTTTAGTGGATTGTCGCCGGCGTGGGCTCGGCTGCGTTCGCGTTGTCCATGGCAAAGGCTTACGCTCAGGCCCGCGTGGACCGGTGATCAAACGCGCCATCAACCATTGGCTACAACGCGTTGATTTCGTCGTGGCGTTTGCCTCTGCGCCGCGGCGGGATGGCGGCACGGGCGCGATTTACGTGTTGTTGAATAACCGCCTGCAGTCTATGGACGCTCAAAAGTACACTTGAGCACGGAGCGGGAGCCGGCCACAACGGTCCGTCTAGGGCGTCGCGCGGTGTTCGATCAGGCACACGGCTTGGGCCGCCATGCCTTCGGCGCGCCCCACAAAGCCCAAGCGCTCGGTGGTGGTGGCTTTCACATTCACCGCCTCACGCGACACCTGCAGCAACTCGGCCAGACGCACGGTCATGGCCTCGCGATGCGGCGCAAGCTTCGGCGCTTCGGCGAGCACCGTCACGTCGACGTTGACGACCGCAAAGCCGACCTGCTGCAATTGCGCCAACGTCGCGGTCAACAAGGTGGCGCCAGAGGCCTCTTTGTAACGTGGATCGGTATCGGGAAAATGCTGACCGATGTCGCCAAGGCCCGCCGCTCCCAACAACGCATCGCACAGCGCGTGTATCAACACATCCCCGTCCGAGTGCGCAACCAGACCGTGGGTGTGCGCAATCCGAATGCCGCCGAGCATCACGTGATCACCCGGCCCAAACGCGTGCACGTCGAACCCTTGGCCGATTCTCAAGTTGGTCATGATGAACGCTCCTCCAACGCCGCCGTGACGGCCATCCAATCCTCGCTGGTCGTCAACTTGTGATTGCGTTGCGACCCCTCTACCCAGCGCAGTCGCGCACCGACCTGCTCCATCGCACTGGCCTCATCGGTGACCTGCGGGTGCAGCGCCAACGCCTCGGCTAATGCGCCCAAACGAAACACTTGTGGCGTCTGAGCGCGCAACAACTGCGCGCGATCCAACGTGGTTCGCACGTAGCCCGCGGCGTCGTGCGTTTTGATGGTGTCGGCAACCGCCAACGCGGCGATGACGCCGTCCACCTCGGGATCCAACAACGCGCGCTTGAGTCGCTCGAGCACCGCCAGGGTGATCCCCGGACGCGCCGCATCGTGCACAAAGACCCACTCGTCCGCCGCAACCTGGGATTGTTCCAAGCGCCGTAGCGCATTGAGCACCGAATCGCGGCGGGTGTCCCCACCCAGACAGAGGTGGACCTTCGGCCGTTCCACCACCGACGAGACGCGATGATCGTCGACGGCGTGAGCCACCATGATCCCCGCACAGTCGGCGTCCGCGGCAAACACGTCGAGCGACCAGTGTAAGACGGGCTTTCCCAATAGGAGTTGATACTGCTTGGGCACCGAGTGCCCCATGCGTCGTCCCACACCAGCTGCCGGGATGACCGCCCAGTATCGCATCAGGGTTTGACCGGGGTCGTCTCGCGGTTGGGCGGCGACCCTTTGGGTGAGGTGTCTTTCAAATTAATGGGTTCGGGGTTGTCGGCGACTTGAAAAAACGTTTCATTACGCCCAATCATGCCCAAGTCGTTACGCGCACGCTCTTCGATCGCGTCCGTCGCTTCTTTGAGGTTTTTCACTTCGGCTGCAAGATGGTCATTACGCTTTTTGAGGTTTTCGTTTTCCTCAACTTGCGCGTTGACCGCTTGCCGCAAGCCCCAAATCGTCCGTATCGAGCCATCGCCAAACCACAACTTCAACTGTAAAGCGACGATCAGCAATACAATAAAGGCGATGGCGATACGGTGCAACATGGTTACAGTTGGGCACCAATGGCGCCCATGAAGGCGTTCTTACCCGCAAACCGGCCACGCCCCCCCAATTCCGCCTCGATGCGCAACAATTGGTTGTATTTGGCAATTCGATCCGACCGCGACGCCGAACCGGTTTTGATTTGCTTCGCGCTGGTGGCCACCGCCAAATCGGCAATGGTTGCGTCTTCGGTTTCACCCGAACGATGCGACACAATCGCGGCGTAGTAAGCGTCGTTGGCCATGTTGATGGCGTTCAAGGTTTCGGTCAACGTGCCAATTTGATTGGGCTTAATCAAAATCGCGTTGGCCACGCCTTCGCGAATGCCGCGCGAGAAAATGGTGGTGTTGGTTACAAACAAATCATCGCCCACGAGTTGGCAGCGTTGGCCCAGCTTGGCCGTTAACGTCGCCCACCCGGCCCAATCGCCTTCCGCCATGCCGTCTTCAATGGACAGGATCGGAAACCGTTGCGTCAGGTCCGCCAAATAATCGGCAAAACCGGCGGAATCAAAGTCCCGCTTTTCGCTCTCCAACACATAACGCCCGTCTTTGAAAAACTCCGAACTGGCGACGTCCAAACCCAACCAAATGTCTTTGCCCGGGTGGTAGCCCGCCTGGGTGATGGCTTCTAAAATAATTTCCAAGGCGGCCGCGTTGGACGGCAGGTCCGGTGCAAACCCACCCTCATCACCGACGGTCGTCGTCATGTGGCGATCGGCCAATAACTTTTTGAGCTTATGAAACACCTCGGTGCCCGCGCGCAACGCATCCGCGAAGCGCTCAAAGCCCACCGGCAGAATCATGAATTCTTGAATGTCCAAACTGTTGTTGGCGTGCGCACCACCATTGATGATGTTCATCATCGGCACGGGCAAGGTCAACTGACCCTGCTCTGGTCCCAAATAGCGATACAACGGTTTACCCGCCTCGCGCGCCGCCGCGTGCGCGGTGGCCAGAGACACGGCCAACAGGGCGTTGGCGCCCAAGCGCGATTTGTTCTCAGTGCCGTCTAACGCAATCAGCGCTTGATCCAGCCCCGCCTGATCCGTGGCCTCGCGTCCCACGACGGCACGACGAATTTCTTCATTGCAATGCTGAACGGCCTTCAACACGCCCTTGCCACCAAATCGCTGGGCATCCTGATCGCGCAGTTCCACAGCTTCTCGTGAACCGGTGGAAGCGCCCGAGGGTACCGCCGCCCGACCAATGGCCCCAGAGGTTAAAATCACATCGGCTTCCACCGTGGGGTTGCCACGGGAGTCAATAATTTCTCGACCTCGGACTTCTTTAATCGCGCTCATCGTCCCCTCTCCTCGTTATAAACTCAGTTCTTCAAACGGTCGGCGTTTGACCGCCTGATCAATTTCTTTCAACGTCGACAGCAACGATTCCATTCGATCCAACGGCCAGGCGTTGGGGCCATCGGACAAGGCGTGGGCCGGGTCCGGATGGGTTTCCATGAACAACCCCGCGATCCCCGCGGCCACCGCCGCCCGTGCCAACACCGGCACGAATTCGCGTTGCCCACCCGAGGAACTGCCTTGACCACCCGGCAACTGCACCGAGTGCGTCGCATCGAACACCACCGGCGCGTTCGTATCGCGCATGATGGCCAACGAGCGCATATCCGATACCAAATTCTGATAGCCAAAAGAAAAGCCGCGCTCGCAAACCAGAATACTCTGATTGCCCGTGGCGTGTGCCTTTTGGACCACATTTTTCATTTCATAGGGCGATAAAAACTGACCCTTTTTAATGTTCACCGGCTTCATCGTGGCCGCGACGTTTTGAATGAAATTCGTCTGCCGACACAAAAACGCCGGCGTCTGCAGCATATCCACCACATCCGCCACTTCGTTCAGCGGCGTGTCCTCGTGCACGTCGGTGAGCACGCGCACCCCAACCTGCCGTTTGACTTCCGACAAGACTCGCAAGCCCTCCGCCAAACCCGGGCCGCGGAAGCTTTGGTGCGAGGAACGGTTGGCTTTATCGAACGAGGATTTGAAGATAAAGGGGATGTGTAAGCGCGCCGTTAATTCCTTTAATTGACCGGCCACGTCCACCTGCAACTGCTCGGACTCGATGACGCATGGCCCAGCGATCAACAAAAACGGCGAGGTTAAATCCACCGTCCAATCGTAAATCTTCATGCCTTAGCCCGCCCTTGCGCTTGTTTCAATGCTGCCGCAATAAAACTGGTAAACAACGGGTGACCATCGCGCGGCGTGGATTTGAACTCAGGGTGAAATTGCACGCCAACAAACCAAGGGTGATCACCAATCTCCACAATCTCCACCAAATCATCTTCGCTCATCGCGGACACACGGAGTCCCGCCGCTTGAATGCGTTCCAAATAGCGATTGTTGAATTCATATCGGTGGCGATGACGCTCTTCGATTGAGTCGCTGCCGTAAATGGTGTGCGCCAACGTTCCCGCTTTGACCACCGCGCGTTGCGCTCCCAAGCGCATGGTGCCGCCCAAATCGGATTGCGCGGAACGCTCTTGAACCTCGCCACTGCGATCACGCCACTCGGTGATCAACGCAATGATCGGATCCTGAGCCTTCGGATTAAATTCAGTGGAGTTGGCGTCGCTGAGGTTTAACACATGCCGCGCAAACTCAATGCAAGCCAATTGCATTCCCAAACAGATCCCCAAATACGGCACGCGCTGGGTGCGCGCGTGGTGAATCGCGGCAATTTTGCCTTCCACCCCACGCTCGCCAAAACCGCCCGGCACCAGCACCGCGTCCATCCCCGCCAGCGCCGACGATACGTCCGCTTCAAAATCGGTGGACTCCAGATAATGCACTTCAACTCGGCAGCCGACTTTCAGACCGGCGTGCATCAGGGCCTCATTGAGCGACAGATACGAATCGCGGATTTGCACGTACTTGCCCACCATCGCCACGTGCACCACCGCTTTGGCGTTGCGCTTGGCGTTGATCACCGCTTGCCATTCCGACAAATCCGGCTTGGGACACGTGAGTCGCAAACGATCCACAATGATGTCGTCGAGCCCCTGCTCGTGCAACAACACCGGAATTTGGTAAATGTCTTCCGCGTCCACCGCCGAGAACACCGCGCGTTCCTCCACATTGGTGAACAACGCAATCTTGCGCCGTTGTTCGGCGGGCAGCGCGTCTTTCGATCGACACAGCAAGACGTCCGGCTGAATGCCAATGGAACGCAATTCTTTGACCGAGTGCTGTGTCGGCTTGGTTTTGATTTCCCCGCCAATCACCACCGGCACTAAGGTTAGGTGCATGAACAAACACTGGTCGCGTCCACACTCCACCGCCAATTGGCGAATGGCCTCCAAAAACGGCAGCGATTCGATGTCGCCAACCGTTCCACCAATCTCCACCATGCAGACATCCACGCCCTGCGCGCCTTCTAAGATGCTGCGCTTGATTTCATCGGTGATGTGGGGAATGACTTGAACCGTGGCACCCAAATAGTCGCCGCGACGCTCCTTGGCGATCACGGTCTCGTAAATTCGGCCGGCGGTGAAATTACAGCGTCGATCCGCGGTGTAACGCACAAAGCGTTCGTAGTGCCCCAAATCGAGATCGGTTTCCGCGCCATCGGCGGTCACAAAGACTTCGCCGTGCTGGAACGGGCTCATGGTGCCCGGATCCACGTTGATGTAGGGGTCGAGTTTCATGGGTCTCACTTTGAGACCACGGGCTTCGAGGATGGCGCCTAAGGAGGCCGAGGCAATGCCCTTGCCTAACGACGAGACCACACCACCGGTGACAAATATAAATCTCGCCATGCCCACTCCCGTCAAAGCCTACACCATAGGGGTCCGGAAGGGACCACTGACGGCAGAGTAGTTTAGCTTAACTGAATAAAAGTCTCAACCGACAACCGACCTCCGCAGTAAAACCCGGTAAATAATGCATTTGACCGTCGATCAAGACGATTTCGCACGCTACGGCGGTGGATCCATTTGCAAGGTTGCTAATTTTTGATAACCGCTGCTGTCACGATAGACCGTGTTGTCGGTGACTTCCGGAATCCACGCCAACTTCAATCGACTCGACTCCACTCCCGCCGAATTGAGGCTGGCGATGATGAGTTTTAATCGCTGAATCGTCAAATCGTATCGTTGCGTTGGCGAATTGGATTCGCTGTCGCGAGCCACAACGTTAATCACCACCAGCGCATGCTGTTTGCTCGCCAAGGAAATCTGGCTGATCGCTTGCACCACCTCACCGGACAACGTCGTGGAGTTGGCGTCAAAGGACAACGCAATCGAGTAGCGCGCCAACGCATCCGCGGCATCCGTCTTCGCTTGACACCCCGGCCCCACACAGTCTTTGCTCGGCGATTGATCCACCGTCGGCGTCACCACCGATCCGCGGACGGGCTCAGTGGCGTTATTCTCCGCCGCGGCGGGAGTCGCTGCCGGGGCGATCGGCTCGTGCGGCACCGCGGCAGGGCCACTCGATTGCGACCCGGCGGACTCGGTTGAACTTTCCCGGGCCGGCGACGTTTCCGCAGGGGTGGCCGAACCGACCGCCGGCGGCGATCCCGCGGGCGTGGTGGCCACCACCGGTGACTGAACCGCTTCCTTGGACTTCGAATCGCAGGCGCAACTGGCGCCATGCGACAACTCCTTGGACTTGCCCCCTTCGGCTTCCGCCGCCGGATTGGCCGTCCGGTTCGCAAAAGGCGATTGTTCAATTTCGCGCACCACCACCCAGCGATGATCGCGGTTGGCAATGGTGAGCGTCGCGATGACCTCCTTGGCGCTGTCCGCGGGATCTTGCGAATACCGCACGTTCACGATGGCGGTGCGCTCATCCACGCAGTCGACGCTCAGCTCCCCAACCCGCACCCGCGCCGAACGCGGCTTGGACATCAGATTCAGTACCGACTGTCGCCAATTATCGTGCGTGACCTGCTGCCCTTGGAAGTTGGGCTCGTACAGTTCCCACACGCGGTGCACGTCATCGCTGTTATACGCATTCAACCAGGTGGCTACCCAAGTATTGGCCGTGGCGCTATCAAAGCCGCAGCGGACGGCCACCGGCTCGGCAACGTCAGCCGCCGCGCGCTGGGCTAGGGCCCCATGGGCGCCGCCCGACTGCACCTCGCCCGCATTCGCCGGCGACGGCTCCGTGGCTTTAGGCGCCGGATAAGCCAAGGCCTCACAGTCCGACGCATTGACTTTTTCAACGGCGCTCACCAGTTCGAGAATGCCCTGCTCGATGACCGTGCGGATGCCCAACTGCAGCGGCTCCTCATTCTTTTGACCACCATTCAGGTCGACCAACGTGGATCCAAAAAAGCGAAAGACGTTATTGCCCACTTCTTCGCCGATCAATTGCTTTTCAATGCTGACGGACTTTGCGACCAGCATCGAACTGGTGTTGACGATTCTCAAGTCCACCGCGATGTTCAAAACAAAAATTCTGCGCTTCTTGCCGATTAAATCAATATTCAGTTCCGCGCCACCAGAAGCGATGTTGTAATTGAGCTCCGTGATGCCACCCACAATGTAATAATCGGTTTTGAGAATGCTCCCGCCATAGTAGGGAATCCAATTGGTGTCGTGACCATCCTCTAATTTATGCCGTTGCCCATCGCCCAGTTGCTTACGGTCGGTATAGGCCAACTCGAGGTCGGCGATACGCGTATCGAATCGCTCTTGAACGCGGATCACATCCGCCAATTTACCCAAGGCGGTATACGCCATGAGCGCGCCGCCTTGCGTAATGGAGTTGCCCTCGGAGTTGCTGTACTTGCCCGCGTAGTCTTTAATGTCGCCCACACCGATTCCCAAAATCGGCGCGTTCTGTGCTTTGATTTTGTCGCTTAAACATTTGAAGGACGGTTCAAAAGGCGTAATATTATGCCGAGGACGCGAGCCGACAATATAAGGCTGCTCACCGAGTTCGGGCTTTGTGTAATTCAAATACCCACGCAAATATTGATTATCCGCACAGCCAATCAAACCAAGACTCATTCCACCAATGGCTATCAATAATTTTAAATGATGACGCATATATCTAATTTCTGATGGTTTCAACAATCAGCCCAAAAAAATAAAAAAAATAACTAATGATTCAATACAAAAGGACTCGTGGCGGATGAGGAACAACCATTTAACGCGGAACTCGCAATAGACTGAGTGGAGGTCGTCGAGCCACTGGAGGTTTGAGTATTGGTGCCGCCATTCACGGAGCCGCCATTACCGGAGGCCGTACCGCCCGACACCTGGTTTGAATTGGTCGAGGCACTGACGCTGCCCGAGTTGCTTTGACCATTGCCCGTGGTCGTGCCAGACGACGAAGGATTGCCCGAATTGGTGCTCGCATTGGCGCTTGAGGAAGTGCCCACCGAACTCGACGTGGACGGAGCGTTAGCCGACGAGTTCGCGCTGTTATTGGTTCCGGAGTTTGCGGTGGCGGTCGAATTGGCCGCATAACAATAAATATTGTTTTGAGTCTGAATGGGCCCAGTGCCCGACTGCGCGCCGTAAGCGCCCGTAATGGATCGATTCGGCTGAGCTAAGTTAATTAAAGCGAGTTGATTGGCTTTGTCGGCCGTGGTTTGGAATTGCCAGCTGGAATTCTCACCGTAGCCATTTGCGAAAGACACATTAATAGCTGTGAGTCCGATGAGCAACAAACCAATGAGTTTGAGTTTTGACATCTCACATAGCCCTTATACCGAGAAAAGTGAGGTGACGAGCATCCTGCTCGTCACACTCACTTGATTTACACTGACATACACAATCACCAATTGGCGTTACTTATTTCTTCAAGAACACGTTGGTGGCGCTATTGCCAATCGCCTGGGTGGTGATGGAGTTACCCGACACCGTAATCGGCAAGCTCGACAGCGCCGCCGTCGGAACGCTGCCGTTCGTGGAGCTAAACCCAAGCACGACGCCCGTAGTAGTCGCGGCAATCGCACCCGAATTGGTCTGAAGGTTACTCACCGACGCCGAACTCAAACTGCTGCCCACCGGCAGTGAAGTTTGAATGATGTTGGTCGACGAGTTCCCAACCGCCTGTGCCAACAAGGTGTTGTTGTTCACCGTAGCGCCAACTTGATTCAAGGCCGTCAAGTCTTGGTTATTGACACCCGCAGTCACGCCCAATTTAACACTGGAGATGGTCGCGGACACGCCACCCGTGTTGTTTTGGTTCGTGGCCACCGACAACGCCACGTTGTCGTTGAGCACGTTCCCGGCACTGGCGATCAAGTTGTTGGACACCGTGTTGCCGTTGGCCAAGGCATTGAGGGTGTTGCCCGACACCACGTCCGTGACGTTGGCAGTCGTGCTCGCCGAGCCAGAGGCCGACGTACCGGTGAAGGCAATGCCCAATTGGGTTGCCACTAATTCAGCATACACAGTTGAACTGCTGTTCTGCGCCGAGCTGACCGCAACCGAGGTGGGCGTATTTGCCGCCCGCGATCCGAGCGAATTGCCCGCGGTTAAGGTCAGGGTATCCGACGCCGAGTTGGCAGTCGCGGTCGCCGCGACGGTGTTGTTCAACACCGACGTATTGGCGTAGCTGTCTTGGTTCGTTCCACCGAAGCGCACCCCAACATTAATGTCGGTCGCGGCCGCGCCAACTTGCGCGTTCGACAATTGACTGTTGGAAACAGTCAACGTGTCGCCGCTCACGCTCGTTGAGTCTTGGGTTTGCGTCAGGGTATTCACCGACGCATTACCAAACCCATTGGCTTTAACCGCGTTGCCCGCCACCGAGATCGACGTGTGATTGTCAATCAACGTGTTCCCAACGGTCGCGGAATTCGCGCTCCCAGGCACCACACCGATGTTCAGTGACTGAGCGACGGCGTTGACGCTGCCCGCACTGCTGCCTTGCGTTTGGATATTAAACACCGACGTTGGCCCGGTTGAGTTCGAATCCGTGGCTTTGACTAAGGAGTTCGTGGCGTTGTTTGCGCCGGCCACAGCCGACTCGGTGTTGTTATTCACCGTCAACCCCACATTCGCACTGCCACTGCTGCCTTGTACCGATAGGTTCTCAAAACCAACGATGCTGCTCGTACCAACCACGCCCAACGTTGAGCTGACAACCGAATTACTGGTTTGCGTGTTCAACAGCTTAGCGCTGTTGTTCGCCGCATTGGTTCCGGTAATCGAGTTGTTGGCTTGGTTAACAATGCCCTGCGCGAAGACGTTATTCTGCGTCACTAAGGCCGTCGTGTCTTTTAACTGCGGGATCCCTTTGGTGGACAAGTCCGCACCCAAGACGTTAACGCTTGCCGTGGCCGTGACGTTGGCGTTACCACCGTTTTGCGCATTGACGACAAACGCCGAGTCCCCGTTTGAGTTTGCAAAGGACAACGTGTTGGTGACGTCATTCACGCCCACATCCGCACCCGCGGTGTTGTTGGACACCACGATCGGTGAGGTCAAGAAGCCCGTGCCCGATTGACCGACGTTGGCTAAGCCAATGGTGGCGGTCAACGCCCCAGTTACGTTTTGGGAGGTCGCGGCAAAGCTACCCGCCTGGTTCGACACAACGTCTTTAATCGTTTGATCGGAGGACGTCGCCGAAGCCGTGAGGCTGTTCCCGGCGAGATTACTGCGGGTTACCGCCAACACACTGTTGTTGCTGACGTTGATGCTGCCCGTTGTCCATCCAGCCGCTAACGTTGAATTGCCACCCGACAAATCCACACCAACCAAGCCCGCGTTCACCGTCGATGCCGTGTCGCCGGTATTCACTTGCTGATTGACCAGACCCCAATCCACTCCGACCAGCGTCGTGGCCACTTGAGTTGAGTTGGCCGTCGTGATGTTCGGTAAAAACGCCGCGCCAGCCGTACGAGTTGAGTTGAGGCTCGTGCCACTCAGCGTGATGCTGTTGTTGGCCACGTTGCCGAAGTTTCGGCCGCTGACCGCGTCATTGGTCACCGTGATGGTGTTCCCCGAAGCGCTCGCAGTGTTTTTGGTCAAATCCCCGTCGGACAAGAATTCAACGCTGCCCGTGACGGTCACCGTCGATGCGGCTGTCGAGTTTTGATTGTTGGTTTCCGTGCCGCCCGAGTTGTTGCTGGTGGCACTGACGTTCAACTGGTTGGTCGCCAAGTTGTTGCGGCTGTTGCCGGAAATGCTGTTGGAATCCAACGTAAAGGCATTACTCGAAATCGTCTGCCCGACGCCGGTTGCGGCGTTGGACGAGTTGGGATTGACGCCCACGGTAATTTCAATGTTCGAGCTGTTGATCGTCGTCGTTCGCGTCGTGGTCGTATCGTTTTGACTGTTAATCAACGCCAACGGTGTCTGTTCATCGTGATTGGCTCCCGCGCCACCCAATGTAATCATCGTCGCCCCAGCCGGAGCGCTCGACACGGACGCCCCCCAGTAGACCTGCGGCATCGACAACAACTGCCCATTAATCGTATTGGCATTGACCGATTCGGTGTTATTGGCTTGGTTGCCAATGCTGGTTCCGGCGATCGTGTTGTTAGCAACATTGATCGTTGAGTTGGCCAACGCACTCTTGGTCGCAGAGTCCTCTGCCGTCAACTGCACACCCGCATTGGTGGAGTTGATTGTGGTCACCTGAGTGGCCCCTTCGGAGGTTTGTGCGTTCTCCAACAACGCCGCCGATTGATGATCGATCGAATGATCGTTCGCGGTGGCCGCTGGCAGCAACGTTTGAATCAACGAGCCGGCCGAGCCCAACGTCAGCGTGTTGGTCACGCTGTTCGCGGTGCTTGAGGCCACATCACTGTTGTTGGTCACCACCAAGCTCGTGCCATTCACCTGACCCGCAGATTGCGATCCATGCGCGTCGTCGACGGGGTTATTGTTGGCATCCAACGCGGTGATCGGTGCCAAGGAAATCAAGCCAAAATTTCCGCTCAGCGTCGCCTTGAGCGACGCACTCGACACCTGGTTGCTCAATTCAGAGCTTAACGCACCACTGTTGCCCAACGTGTTGTTGCCGTGGGCGTCGGTGTTCACGGTGTGGCCACCCGCCGATTGCGGAACATTCGCAGCCGGTGTGGTGGCGCTCGGGTTGTTGTAATTAAACGCCCCCGTCGTTTGCGACAAAACGTTCGTCGCGACGTTACCGTTCGCCGACGCGCTGTTGAGGTTGTTGTTGACATTAATCGTGCTGTTAAACGCCTCTAACCCCGTCACGCTCGCGTTTGCATTGCCGTTGGTGACCGCGGACACGACGCCCACACCCGCAATCTGCGAGTTGTCGACCGCCGCTGAACTGCCCGTGTTGCCCGTAAACGCAAAGTCACTGGTGCTCGTGTTAACCGACGCTTGCGACTGGGTTTGGTTGCCTTGGAAATTCACGGTGGAACCGGTCAGTCCGATCGCGCTCGTCGACCGACTCACAGAACCCGTACCGGATGGCGCCGCCACAGTCGTTTCCGTATCCAATAACTGCACCCCCGTGTTGGCGGTGTTGGTGGCGGTAATGATCGCCGTCGTCGCCGTACCATTGGTCACCAACTCTTGATTGTTGGCAATAACGGTATTGGCGTTCGCGGTGATTTTCGCTCCCGACGAATTCGACAAGGTGCCACTCGCTAACGGCACGGTGGCCGACTGTGGCGCATTCACGTTATTGGCATTCAGCACCACCACATCAATGGCGGAGTTGCCCGACGCGCTCGCGTTGGAAGTGTTGTTGGACAAATTCAGGGTGCCATTGCTCAGATCGCCGGACGCCAAACGACCCGCTTGAACGCCAATCGTTCCACTCGTCGTCGCTGTTAAGGACTGGGTGCTGGTCGCGTTGGCGGACGGCGCACTCAAATCCACGGTCTGATTGTTACTTTCGGCTACGGAACCTCTTACATTCGTCGCCGCACCCACTTGAATGCGGTTATACGCATCGTTTCCTTTGGTGCTGGCACTCAGTTGGTTATTCAACCCACTGACCGTGGCGCCCGTCACTTGGTCCACCGATAAATTGATGGTTCCGGAATCGGTGCTGGATAAGTTCGTGCCCTGACTGATTTGACCATTGGCCAAACCGATCGTCGCCGAAACGGTGGAGTTGCCAACGCCCGGCGTGTTAATGGTCACCGCACCCGATGCCGTGCTGGCGGCATTGACGTTGCCTTCAATGTCAATCAAATTGCCCGCGGTGGCGTTGCCATTCGCGTCAGCGCCGCCGACTGCGGAATTGCCAACCACCGACGCCGTAATGGCGTTGGACTGCAAGCTAACCGGCGCCGTCGCGGTGATCGTGTTGCTGGCTGAGCCCGCGCTGTCGCGCAAATCAATCCCAATCGTCGCGCCCGTCGTCGAGGCTTTTTCAGTGGGCAATCGAGTGTTCACGACCCCCAAACTGGCCACGTTGGCTTGGCTGTTGGACAATTCCACCGTCGAGCTGAGCGAATTCGCGCCCAAGGTCGGCGTAATCGACGTGGTCTCGCTGTTGGCCTCTAAGTTTGACGAGACCGTATTGCCGACGGAACGCTGACCCACCGTCAGGTTATTCGTGCCCAGGTCCTCAATTAAAATTTTCGCACCCGTGTTCGACGCATTGGCGCCCGCGGCGCCGTAGCCGACGTTGTCGGCCAATTGGGTGTTGGTCGCCGTAATCCCACCCAACACCGCATTCGACAACGTGGTCACCACGTTGCTCGAGGCGTCCCGGGTAGTCGATTGAGTGATGCCCGGTTGCGCCACCGTCGGCGGGGTGTAGTTGGTGCCAACCGTGCCTGTGAACACGTTACTGGCGCTGTTGATCGTGCCCGATGCCGACACCGTGTTCGACGTCACGCTCGACGCGCTGTTGCCGATGCCGTTCAAGTTCGTATAGATTAGCGCGTTGCTGTTGGTCGCCGAGAAGTTGTACACGGTGCTGCCGTCCAACGAAACGCCCAAATAGCTCTGCGCGGAGTTGATGCCTTGTGAGGCGTTTGCAAACGTGTTCAGCAGCGACAAGTCAATGCCGTTGTTAACGCTGTTCGCGCCGACCGTGGCCGCCAACTTATTGCTCCCCAAGGCTACGGTGCCCCCTTGCACGGGGTTCCCCACCACGGTGGAGTTGTTTTGTGTGGCGGTGTTGTTATTGCTGTTCGACTGACTGTTATTAACCACCCCATCAATCAAGGTGGTGGTCGGTGTAATTGTGATTGGATTGCCAGTCGTGGGATTGACGTTGGTGATGACAATCGTATTGGTTGGATCGGTTGGTGTCGCCGCGGCGCCCAGACCTGTTGCGGGCACGGCCATTGCGGCACCGGACAACACACTCAAAATTACTAAACGCAATTGTCGAGATTCAGTCATTCGCTTCGTCATTTCGACCTCACAAGAAAAAATTAGGGTACATCGCCTCCTATCCTTGTGAAGCTCACGGCGCTATCTTACACAAAAAAATTCGCTTTTCACCGAGTCGCGCAAAAAAAGTTTTCAATCGGTTTTTTTAAAAAGAAATGTCAAGATTTATTAAGATCCTCGTGACCAGCACGCCAACGCCAGTCTACGATGGATGTCGAGCCGACGTTTAGGGTTGGTCGGTCAACCAAATGGGCGCGTGACGCCATTCCACGGCAACGCGCGCCGAATAAACCGGCGACACCCAAACCGTCTTGGATGCCAGGACAATGGCCACCACCTCCTCGTCCCGCCACAACAGCAACGCCCGATCGCGCACCCAATGCGGATAGCCAAAGCGCTTGAGCCACTGCGTGGCGGAACGCCTTCCTTGAAAATCCGCCATGGCCAATGGTGGCGAGCCCCGGGCTGGACCGATCGCCCAGCGGGCCGCATCCGATGCGGTCGTTGCTGAAAACACAACACAACCCAACTCGCCGAGCGCACAGGCACCCGACGTCAAATCAACTGAATGTTGCAGCGACAAGTCGGCCAACGGCGGTCCAACGTACAGTTGATCGTTGGCCAGTCGCACTTCGGCGTTGCCCAAGCGCACGCACGCGCGCCGCGACTGCAACCCTGCAAACAACATGCGATCGAATTCAAAACACTGCTGTTGGCTGGGCGCCTTAAACCGCAGTTGTTTCAACACCGCTCGAATCGAGTCAAATCGCTCAACGCGCGCCAACGCGCGTAACGGATCCGCCGGCAATACGCGCGACGCGCCGACTCCCAGTCTCAACGAAGGCGGCTCAAAGCGATCCCGAAGGTGACGCGCAGCGCGATCGATGAGCGTGGTCGCCGCCGGCCATCGGTGCTGCAGCAACGGCATTAATTGACGGCGAATGTAAACGCGGTCGAATTGCGTTTGTGCGTTCATGGGATCCTCCCAATAGGGCAGACCCCCAGCGGCCTCGCGCACCACCGACTCGTCGCAACGCAACCACGGTCGAATCAATTCGCCACGACCGCACGGGCGCTGCTCGGCCATCGCCATGAGCCCATCAACGCCCGCTCCTCGCAACAGACGCAACAAAAAGGTCTCCGCTTGATCGGCGCGATGATGCGCCAGTGCCAACAGTTCACCCGGCTGCAACTGCGCGACGAACGCGTCGTATCGCGCCTCACGAGCGGCTTCTTCCAGATTACTCGTGGCGTCAATCGCCACCGACACCACCGTGATCGGCACACCCACCGCGGCCGCCACCGCTTGTGCCGCCTGCGCGAGTCGATCGGAGTGCTCAAACCCGTGGTGCACGTGCAAGGCGCGAACGGAAAACGATTCCGATCGTACGCTCGCAACGATTTTTAGCAGGGCCGCCGAATGCGCCCCACCGGACAAGGCCACCACCCACGGCTGACCCGGACGCAACTGAGTCCACTGGATCACTTCGCGGCGCAGCTGTGAATCGAACTCCACCGCGCCTGTCGCGTTAACTTTCGAGGAAGACACCAAACCCGTCCAACCGTTGACGACGTTTGATCAACAGTTGCTCCGGTGGCAAAACCGCCAGTTCCGTCACCGTCTGCTCCAAGACCTGCTTCAGCGCATTGGCGGTGTGATCTGGGTCGCGGTGTGCACCACCCAAGGGCTCCGCAATCACCTCATCCACCAGATGCTGCGCTTTCAAGCGATCCGCAGTTAAGCCCATCGCGTCTGCGGCCAATTCACGCTTATCCGCGCTCTTCCACAAAATAGACGCACACCCTTCCGGCGAAATGACGGAGTACACCGAGTACTGCAACATCAGCAATCGATCGCATACGCCAATGGCCAACGCACCACCGGAGCCGCCCTCGCCAATGACCACACTGATCACGGGCACCTTGAGGCTGGCCATTTCAAATAAATTACGCGCAATCGCTTCGCTTTGGTTACGTTCTTCCGACTCGACGCCCGGATACGCGCCCGGCGTATCAATGAGCGTGATGATGGGCATATCAAAGCGCTCGGCCATTTTCATTAGGCGCAACGCTTTTCGATAGCCTTCGGGTTTGGGCATGCCATAATTTCGTCGCACGCGCTCTTTGGTGTCGCGACCTTTCTGCTGCCCAATGACCATCACCGGACGCTGATTCAATCGAGCGGGCCCCGCCACAATCGCCTCATCATCGGCGTACAAGCGGTCACCGTGCAATTCCTCAAAATCCGTGAAGATCTTGGGAATGTAATCGAGCGTATAAGGACGCTGTGGGTGGCGGGCCAATTGCGCGACCTGCCAGGGCGATAAACTTTGAAAGATGCTGCGCGTCAACGCGCGCGACTTGGCTTGCAGCCGCGTGATCTCTTGCGAGACGTTAATGTCTTTGTCCGCATCCAGATATTGCAACTCGGCAATCTTCGCTTCGAGTTCCGCAATGGGTTGTTCAAAATCTAAAAATGTCAGGTCCATGATTCCTCAAGCTTACACCCAGCGTTGATGGCCTTATTGTACGCATCTTCGAGTTATTTAACAGCCGTTTTGGCGTCCAATACCCGCGAAATATCCTGATTTCGATAAAACCAATGCACCGCCGCCGGCGAAAATGCAGCGCTCAAACCCTCGAGCAACTCCCGTGTGAAACGCACTCGATATTGACTGCCGAGTTCCAACAGACCCTGCACGGCGTCGTTTTCTCGGAGAATCCACACCGGCACTTGGCCGCCACGCGCGCGCGTCACGTGATCGCTTAGCAGCCGTAGGTAGCGATCCTCGTGCACGCTGGGCCAGCGCACCAACAGCCCTTTCACCTGCAACGCGCGCGCGTCGTCCAGCGGCATCAGTTGTTTTGCCCTCACCCGCCAACCGTCTGCGTATTCATCAAAACGCAGCCCACCTTCGACGAGCAGCAACGCGTCCGCACTCAACCAATCGCGAAATTGCTCCGCTTGTTCGGCGTTCAACCACACTTCCACGTGGCCCGTACCGTCGTCGAGCTTAAACACCACGCCGCCGTCTTTCTTACGCTTGCGAAACTCCGACGCCACCCCCGCGAGCGTGACCGCACGGCCCGGCCCATAGCCTTGCTTCTCATCGCTGGGCGGTCGCTCCCCATCCAAGTGCTCAATGGTCAGGGGCGCCAAATATCGCCGATCTTCCTGATAATCATCCATCGGGTGTGCGCTCAGATACAACCCTAACGATTCCTTCTCGTGCTTTAACCGCACCATCAGCGACCAATCGGGTTCTTTGGGATCAATGGCGGGCGTATTCAACAGCGGCACTGGGCCACCAAAGAGGTCGTTCTGTCCCGTGTCCTTCGCGCGTTGCGCTTGCTCGCCGGCTTGCATGGCTTCGGGCAAGAGTTTGGCCAAGGCCCCCCGATGCGCCCCTAAGCCGTCAAATGCCCCCGCATACAACAACGCCTCCAACGCGCGCCGATTCAGCTTAGCCGACTCCACGCGCGCCATGAAATCCGTTAAATTTTTAAAGCGACCCTGACCGTGCGCCACGATGATTGCCTCGACCGCTTGCTGACCTAAGCCTTTAATCGCCCCAAGTCCATAGCGAATGGTCTTGGGTCCTGCGACCGTGAAGCGATACTCGGAACTGTTCACGTCCGGCGGCAAGATCATAAGCCCAATGGCTTTGGCGTCCTGAATGCCAATCGTCACCTTGTCGGTCTTATCCATATCGCAGGACAAGACCGCCGCGACAAACGCCTCCGGATAATGCGCTTTGAGCCAGGCGGTGTGATACGTCAACATCGCGTACGCGGCCGAGTGACTTTTGTTGAAGCCGTAACCGGCAAACTTTTCCATCAAATCGAAGATGTGCGTGGCCGTCGCTTCTTCAATGCCGCGCTCCACCGCTCCACTGACAAAAATTTGCCGCTGGGTGGCCATCTCGTCCGCGTTTTTCTTACCCATGGCGCGACGTAAGATGTCGGCGCCACCGAGGGTGTATCCGGCCAACACCTGCGCAATTTGCATCACTTGTTCTTGATACAAAATAACGCCATACGTGGAACTCAGCACCGGCTCCAATTGGGGATGCAACATGTCGATCGGTTGCCCCGCCGGCGCGTGCTTGCGCTCAATGAAGTCCGTCACCATGCCCGCCTCCAGCGGACCCGGTCTAAACAATGCCATCAGCGAGACGATGTCCTCAAAACAATCTGGGATCAAGCGTCGCACGAGGTCACGCATGCCGCGCGATTCCAACTGAAAGATGCCGGTGGTTTTACCACTGCGCAGCAGTTCAAACGTCAACGGGTCATTCAACGGAATCAAATCCAAATCCACCGGCGGCAACTGGGCTTGCTCGCGCTGTTCGTTGATGATCAACAGCGCCAAACGGATGACCGTCAGCGTGCGCAACCCCAAAAAGTCAAACTTCACGAGCCCCGACTTCTCCACGTCGTCTTTGTCGAACTGCGTGACGATCGACCCGCCCTCGCCTTCACAAAACAGCGGGGTAAAATCGGTCATGACCGAGGGCGCGATCACCACGCCACCGGCGTGCATGCCGGCGTTGCGCGGCAAGTCTTCCAATTTCAATGCCAAGCCAAACAGTTCACGCACCTCGGGTTCATTTTTAATCCGGCGCGCCAACTCAGGCTCGCGCTCCAACGCTTGCGTCAAACTGATGTTCAATTCATTGGGGATCAATTTGGCGATTTGGTCGACGGATTGATAGCCCATCCCCAGCACGCGCCCCACATCGCGCACCACCGCTTTGGCCGCCATCGACCCGTAGGTGATGATTTGCGCCACTCGATCACGACCATAGCGATCGGCCACGTACTCAATCACGCGGTCACGACCCTCGGTGCAGAAGTCAATATCGAAGTCGGGCATCGACACGCGTTCGGGGTTTAAGAAACGTTCAAACAACAAATCGTGCTCGAGCGGATCCAAATCCGTAATGCCCAACGCGTACGCCACCAAGGATCCGGCACCCGAACCACGCCCGGGACCTACTGGAATATCGTGCGTGCGCGACCACGCGATGAAGTCCGCAACGATTAAAAAGTAGCCCGCAAAGCCCATGTCGATGATGACCTTCAACTCACGCGTGAGTCGCGGCTCGTACTCTTCATCCCGCACTTCGCGAATCGGGAGTCGACCGGCGCGCGCGGCATCCGCCGCTTGTTGCCGACGGCGTTTTAACCCCTCGACCGCTTGCGCGGTTAGGTATTCGCTTTCCGTCTGTTGCGTGGGCACCGGAAACGCCGGCAGCACCGACTGTCCCAAATCCAATTCGACATTACACCGTTTGGCAATCTCGATCGTCTGCGCCAACAACGCGGGACAATCGCTGAACAACTCGGCCATTTCCGCCGGCGTCTTGAGGTACTGCTGTTCGGTATAGCGACGCACCCGCTTGGGGTCACTCAACTGCTCGCCATCGTGAATGCACACGCGCGCTTCATGGGCTTCAAAATCAGCGGGGGTTAAAAAACGAACCTCTTGGGTGGCGACGGCCGCGACCTGCCATTCCTCGGCCAAGCGTAAGGTGGCATCCACTAATCGATCGTCATCGGGCCGGCCTAGGCGCTGCACTTCCAAATAATACCGGTCTTGAAACAAGGACCGCCAATAGCGCGCCGCGCGATGCGCCTCCGCCAAGCGATCGTTGCCCAAATGACGCCCCACATCGCCATCGGAGGCTCCCGACAGGGCAATCAATTGAGAAGTCGCCTCCGGCGTGAGCCAGGCTCGGTCCACAATCGGGCGACCGGAGCTTTGCCCTTCCAAATAGCTGCGCGACATCAGCCGCGACAGCTGCTTATACCCCTCGGTGCTCATGCACAGCAAACGCAATCGATACGGATCGCGCTCGACCCCATCACTAACGCTCACGTCCGCACCAATGATCGGCTTGATGCCATGGCTCATGGCGAGTCGGTAAAACTTCACCAGCGCAAACAAATTATCCCAGTCGGTCATCGCGATGGCGGGCATCTGGGCTTGCGCCACCGCCGGCATGAGGTCATTCAACCGAATCACGCTGTCTTTCAGCGAATATTCGGTGTGCACACTCAAATGAACAAAGCCCGTCATACGTCTCAATGACCCCTAATCTTGTGGCGCAAAGTATACCGAATGGACGCCGACTTCCCGCGGGCGATTTCCGCGTCATTGGAGATTAATAATCAATTCAAGACGTTGGGAGTCATTCCGTTTTCAGTGGTTTAAAACTCAACCGATGGATCGGTGAAGGCCCGAAGCGCTTGATGGCGTCCAAGTGCGCCTGAGAACCGTAGCCTTTGTGTTGTTTAAACCCATACTGGGGATAACGTGCGTCCCAGTGCAGCATCAGGTGATCGCGCGCGGTCTTCGCCAACACCGACGCCGCCGCGATGGCCACGCACTGCCCGTCGCCACCAATGACCGTTCGCACCGCAAGCCTAGGCAACCCCAAACCAGTCAACTGAAACGATCGATTGCCGTCAATGGCCAAGGCCCGTGGCTTCAACGGCAATGCCAATACCGCGCGACGCATGGCCAAAAACGTCGCTTCCAAAATATTGAGGGCATCAATCTCGGCGGCATCGGCCAGTCCTAGCCCCCAACACAACGATTGCGCGCGAATTCGTGGCGCCAATTCCTCACGACGCGACTCCGATAGCTTTTTGGAATCATTCAGTCCCGGCAACACCGCCCCTTCGGGCCACAGCACCGCTGCCGCCACCACGGGTCCGGCCAACGGACCCCGCCCCGCCTCATCGACCCCGGCTTCCCAAGGCGTGAGCGGCGCTTGCAAATCGACCGGAGTACGCTTCATCCGCTGCGGTGCCACTCCGCCATCACAACGGCGGCCGCTTGAACCGAGGCGTCTTTTTTCAACTGCTCGTGTATGCGCGCAAACACCGCCTGCAGCTCACGAACGCGCTCGGGATGATCCAACCACACTTGCAAGTCCGCGGCCAAGCGCTCGGGCGTCACCGCCTCCTGAAACCACTCCTCCACCACTCGTCGCCCGGCCAGCAAATTGGGTTGCGCGAAAAAGGGTGCTTTCATCAAACCAAAGGTTCGCAACAGCCATGCGGTGAGCGCCGACGAGCGATACGCCACCACCATGGGTCGCTTGGACAAAAGCGTTTCTAAAGTAGCCGTACCGGAGGCGACCAACACCACATCCGATGCCGCCAGCACCTCACCGCTGTGACCGTCGATCACCTGAATGACCAACTCCGGCTGCGCCGCAACCGCGGCGTCGATCAAGACGCGAACCTGGTCGTTGGCCACGGGAATCACCACCGTCAATGGGCCACGCCGCTGTTGCAAGAGACGCGCCGCTTCCAAGAAAGTTGCGATCAACAGTTGAACTTCTTGACGACGACTGCCGGGCAGAACCGCCAACACCGTGGCCGACTCGGCGATCCCCAAGGCGCGGCGTGCGCCGACCCGATCCGGTTCCAAAGGCAATCGATCGGCCGCCGGATGACCGACGAAGGTGGCCTTGAGGTCCGCTTGATCATAAATGGGACATTCAAACGGCAGCAAACAGAGGACGTGGGCCAAATAGCGCTTCATGGCGAAGACGCGCTTGGAACGCCACGCCCAAACTTGCGGTGAGACGTACTGCACACACCGCAGTCCGTGCCGCGCCAAGTGCCGGGCGAGGCTTAAATTAAATTCCGGCGCATCCACCCCCACGAACAATCGACAGCCTGCCGCCAGAGCGGCTTTTTTGGCCTTGGCGCGGAGCGCAAACAGCGCCGGAAGGTGCTTAATGACCTCCACAAACCCCATCACCGCTAAGGCGTGCGCATCGTCAATGAGTTCACAGCCGGCCGCGCGCATCTTCGGCCCACCAATGCCCATAAACCGCACGCTCGGGTCACGGCGTTTGGCCTCGGCAATGAGCCCCGCCGCCAGCACATCGCCGGAGGTTTCACCGGCAACGATGAAAATCGGCCCGTGATCGAGGGGGGTCATGGGTTATCGAACCAAGGACCGGGTGACGCGCGGCAAAAAGTCGAGAATCAACTGAATTGATTTTTGCGACTGCGCCAATCGTTCCAACTGCTCGGTCGCTTCCGCCAATTTCAAGCCGCTGCGATACAAGAGACGATAGGCTTCTTTGATGGCCGTCAAGTCGTCCGCACTAAAACCGCGCCGCTTCAACCCTTCGAGATTGATGCCTTTGGGCACGGCGGGCGCTTCCGCGACCAACACATAAGGGGGGACATCGCGCGTGGTGGTGGCGTTATTCGCAAAAAACGCGTGCGACCCCACCTTACAAAACTGGTGTACCCCCGCGTACCCCCCCAAAATCACCCAATCGTCAATTTCCACGTGGCCCGCAAGCCCGGCGTAATTGGCCAGCACGCAGTGCGACCCCACCACACAATCGTGGGCCACGTGCGCGTACGCCATGAAAAAATTATCCGATCCGATCACGGTGTCCACGCGTCCGGTGACGGTGCCGCGACTGATCGTTGAAAACTCGCGAAACGTGTTGCGGTCGCCGACGGTCAATTTGGTTTCTTCCCCACGGTACTTGAGGTCTTGAGGATCGCAACCGATCATGGCATGAGCGCCAATGCGGTTCGCTCGTCCCAGCACGGTGGGTCCTTGAATCACGGCGTGCGGACCCACGGTGGTGCCCGCCCCGATCACAACCCCGGCGCCAATGATCGCGTAGGGACCGACCGTCACGTCTGCCGCCAACTCAGCGTGGGGATCAATGATGGCGGTGGGATGAATGAGACTCATTAGGCCGTTTGTCCCGGTGAAACCATCATGTCGGCGGAACACACCACCACACCACCTACCCGCGCCTCGGTCTCAAACTTCCAAATGCCTTTTAAGGCGCGCACAAATTTGGCTTCCAATTCCACACAATCGCCGGGAACCACCGGCTTGCGAAAGCGCGCTTTATCAATGCCCACAAAATACAATTCGGTGTGCTCGTTGGGCATCACGTTGGCGGTTCGAAACGCCAACAACCCAGACGCTTGAGCCAACGCTTCCAAAATGATCACGCCCGGCATGACCGGTCGACCGGGGAAGTGGCCCACAAAGAAGGGCTCATTAATGGTGACGTTCTTGATCGCTTTCACAAATTGACCAGGCACCAACTCAATGACTTTGTCGACCAGCAAAAACGGATACCGATGCGGCAACAGCTTCATAATGTGATCGATGCCAAAGTGCTCTACTGCTTGCGTGTTCACGTGACTACCCTCATTTATTCCGACTGCACTCGCTCTAAACGTCGCAGGCGCGTATGCATCTCGTCCAGTTGCCGTAGACGAGCTACGGTTCGGCGCCACTTCTGCGCTTCCTGCGCTGGCACACCGGATGAATACACCCCTGGCGACAAGATTGAATGACTGACCAAACTATACCCCAAGACCACAACGCGATCGACGATTTTCAGATGACCAGCGATGCCCACAAACCCGGCAATCATGCAATAGCGCCCAATCTCGGTTGACCCCGAAATCCCGACGCAGCCGGCGATCGCGGTATGCGCACCGATGCGCACATTGTGACCCACTTGAATTTGATTATCCAACCGCACATCGTCTTCAATAACCGTGTGCTCAATCGCACCGCGATCGATGGTGGTGTTGGCGCCCACCTCTACATCCGACCCCAATCGCACTCCGCCCAATTGCGGCACTTTGATCCAATGATCTTGATCCATCGCCAACCCAAATCCGTCCGCGCCCAACACGGCACCGGCGTGAATCAAGCACCGATCGCCCATATGCACGTTGGGATACAGGCTGACCTTGGGCCCAATCCGGCAATCGGCACCAACGACGTTCTCCCCCAACAACATCGCCCCGGCTTGAACCACCGTTCGCTCACCCAACACCACCCCCGGACCGACGTAGGCAAGCGGGCCTACGCTGGCCGACGGCGCGACGCGCGCCTGTGGATCAACCACCGCACTCGGATGAATGCCCGCGGGCGCCGAGGGCGTGGGAATTAACCAAGCGGCAATTTTGGCGTAGGCGACGTACGGATCGTTGGCAATGAGCACCGACGTCGGCGACAACGCCGCGTCTCGTTCCCGCAGGATGATGGCGGACGCCCGCGTGGTCTCGGCCAAGCGCGCGTACTGGGGATTGGCTAAAAACGTCAAAGCGCCCGGCTGGGCGCTTTTGAGGGTCGCGACCTCATGAATGCGCTCGTCCGGATTGCCTTGCAGCGTCAATCCAAAGCGAACGGCGATCTCACCGAGGGTCACCGACCCCATGACGACTCCTTAACGATTACTTCTTAGCAGGTGCCGCTGGCGCCGTCGCAGGCTTGGCCGCTTGCAACGCCGACAACACTTGACCGGTGATGTCGAGGGTCTCATTGTTGTAAATCACACCCTGGGTCAACACCAGATCATACCCTTGAGCCTTACCATACGAGCGCACCGCTTCGTAAATCGCGCGCTGAACCTTTTGCAATTCTTCGTTTTGACGAACTTGCAAGTCTTCTTGGAACTCTTTGCCGCGACGCTCCAGGGCCACTTGCGAGTCGCGCAGATCCCGTTGCGTTTTGGCCAAATCCCCTTCGGACATGGTGGCTTTGTCGCGCTCGAAGTTCTTCACGCGCGTATCCAAATCTTTCTTTTGAGCTTCCAACGCTTTTTGACGTGGAACGAACTCGTTTTCCAACGCTTGTTGAGCGGATCGGGCTTGGGGCGCTTCCGCCATCAGCCGCTGGGCATCAATGACGCCAATTTTTTCCGCAAACGCGCCGGCACTGAACAGCGCACTGGTCGCTACGGCCACCAAACTGATTTTCTTCACACCACTCAACATAACACACACCTCTCACGAACTTGAAACGTCACTCTAGAACGCAGACCCCACCGAGAACTGGAAGCCCTCACGCTGGTCCGGATAATGAATCGAATCGCCTGGACTTGCATTGAGCGGAATGGCATAACTGAATCGGAAGATACCCATCGGCGCCAACCATTGTACCGCGATACCGGTCGAGCGCTTTAATTGATTGTAACTGAATTTATAATCCACCGGTGTCAATTGATCCAAGCCCACGTATTTCACACAACACGTGGTAAACACATTGCCCACATCGTAAAACGCACTCACCCGAACGTTGGCCTTCCATTTTTCAGGAGTGGGGAACAACAGTTCGAGGTTACCGACGGTTAACAGGTTACCGCCAGACGGATTACCGAACTGATCGCGTGGGCCTAAGTAGCTCTCTTTAAACCCACGAACGGTGTCCGGGCCGCCGCCATAAAATTGCAAGAATGGGGGCAACCCTTTCGAACTCGGTCCATAACTCGAACCGTACTCGGCGGTCAGTTTGTAAGCCAATGTAAAATTCTTTGGCAACGCCTCCAATTTCAAGAAATTAAAGGAGGTGGTGTAATACTTCACCGTATCCAACGGCAACACGGCGCTGACTTGAAACGACGCTCGCATGCCGCGATCGGCGAAAATTGCCCGGTTACGCGAATCGTAACTCCAGCCCGCCACCGCCGTCAGGTCCTGAAAGCGCGTGCCGTAAAAATCGTAAGTGGTCGTGGTGCCCGTGCCGTCGATTTGCGTTCCGGTGGTGATGTAGGGCGCGCCGTTATTGCGCACCCACTGAATCGACTGCAAGGAACTGCCTTGGCTGTTGGCCAACAAATCAACCGACGACCAGTTGAGCCCCCAATGCAACCCTTGGAATTCGGAAATGGGGTAACCGTAATCCAATCCCAAGGTCAGCATCTTCGTTTCAAACTTCGATGCGCCAGAGACAAATTGAGTGGACTTGCGATACACCGCCGAAATGGTTCGAGCCACCCCATCGACCGTCGTATACGGCTGAGTTTCGGAAATGTTGTAGACCGTGGAGTACCGTCCGGCACTCACCTCGGTGGATACCCGTTCACCGGAGCCTAAAAAGTTGGCCTGCACGAAATTGGCGTTCAAGACGAATTTCTGCGCCGCCGAGTAGCCGATGCCGCCACCAAATTGGCCCGGCAATCCTTCCTTAATATCAAAATTAACGTCGACCATGTCGGGCGTACCGGCGACCGGTTCGTTCTTGGTCTCTACTTTTTCAATATACGGCAAACGCTGCAGTCGTTGTTTGGAGCGATCCACGGCTTGGTTGGACAACCACGCGCCTTCCAACTGACGCATTTCCCGTCTGAGCGTCTCATCGTTGATGGTGGTCACGCCATTAAAATTAATGTGTCGCACATACACGCGATTGCCAGGCTCAATGAAAAACGTGATGCCCACTACCTTTTTGTCTTTGTCCAACGTCGGCACCGGATCGATTTTGGCAAACGCATACCCTTCCGCGCCCAGCCGGTAACTCATGAACTCTTGAATGGACGTGATTTTTTTCTTTGAATACACTTCACCGGGCTTGACGAATATGAACTTGCGCAACTCTTCTTCCGGCACCACCAGAGTGCCCGCAATTTTCAGTTCACCCAGCTTATACACGTCCCCTTCCGTGACGTTTACGGTGATGTAAATATCATCCTTTTCCGGCGCGATTGCGACTTGGGTGGAATCAATCTGGAAATCCGCATAACCGCGGTCCATATAATAGGATTTGATTTTTTCCAAGTCACCCTGCAGCGACTCACGCGAGTAGCGATCATCTTGCTTGTACCACGACAGCCAGTTCGGGGTGTGCAACTCCATCGTCTCAATAATGTCTTTGGACTTAAACTTCGCCCCACCGGCAAAGTTAATCTGCCGAATCACCGCGCGTTTGCCCTCTTTGATGTCGATGGAGATCTTCACCTTGTTGCCGGGCTGATCTTCCACCGTTTCGTTGACCCGAACGGCGTACTTACCACGCGAAAAGTATTGATCGGTCAAGTATTGCTTCACGTCTTCCAAGACGCTGCGGTCGAAGGTCTTGCCGGCGGCCAAACCCACGTTCTTTAAGCTTTTTTCCAACTCTTCGGTCTTGATGTCCTTATTGCCCTTGATCTCAAAGCTTTCAATCGAGGGACGCTCACGAACCGAGATGACGAGGGTTCCGCCGTCGCGGCGCAATTCCACATCTCTGAAAAATCCAGTGGCGTACAAGGCCTTCAGCGCTTCATCCACGCGTTGATGGTCCAGGCGATCGCCCAACGAGACCGGCAGGTAGTTATAGACCGTTCCCTCCGAAATCCGCTGCAAACCAACAACCTTGATGTCCGCCACCACAAACGCATCGGCGTCTGCGGCGCTTTGGGCGGAGGCAAGGGGGCTCAGTAAAGACAGCACCAAGGGTGCCATGCGTAGGGGCTTAATCGCCATGACGGTGTTTCATTCCTTAAGGTCTCATGGCCTAGCTCAACCGCTGGGCGATGTCATTGTAAAACGCCAAACTCATAATGATAGCCAAAAGCAGCAGCCCCATGTGCTGAATCCACAAATTAGCCCGATCCGACAGCGGCGACCCTTTTGCCCATTCCACCAGCTGAATCACAATCTGCCCGCCATCCAGTATGGGTAAGGGCATGAGGTTCAAAATTCCCAAACTTAATGAGATGAGCGCCAAAAAATCCAAATACGGACCCAGCCCGCCCAAGGCGCTGGCACCGGCCAACGAGGCAATCCCGATCGGGCCAGACACGTTCTTTGCAGACACTTGGCCCACCAACATTTTATAGAAAAACTTCAATGTTAACAGTGATTTGGATTCTATTTGCGCAGCAGACTCTGAGAGCGCGCCCCCCAATTCAAATCGTTTAACCACTTCCAAACCGGGCGGGTAATGCGCAGGCCCCTGCGGCGCCACGCCCAATCGACCCACCAGGGGTTGACCCATTTGGTGGGCGTCGCGCTCCGCGCCCACCGCCACCTGGATTTCGCGAACGACCCCCGCGCGCTCCAGACGCACCGGAATCAACGCGCCGGGTCGATTTTCAACCCACGGTCGAATGTCTCTAAAATCCTTCACCTCGTGGCCGTCGACCGCGATGATCCGATCCTTAACCAAAATCCCCGCACGGGCTGCGGCCGAATCCGGCAACACGGAGCCAATCACCGGCTCAATGTCGAACCCTCGGAACTCAAAGCCCAATACGTTGAACAGCGCCCCCGGCTCGGTGGCGGCGACGCGCTCAGCCGCACTCAACGCCACCGTTAACGCCACCGGCTGCCCGGCTCGGTCCACCGTGAGGCTGATCGGGCGATCACCAATGGTGCGATCCAACAGGGCCATCACCGCGTCTTCTTGGGTTTGGACATTAAGCCCGTCAATGGCCACCAGCCGATCGCCGGAGGTCAAACCCGCTTGCGCCGACACCGACTGTGGCCTGACCTCAGACACCAAAGGCTTAAGCCCCGGCACGCCCAACAACAGCACCCACGCGATCAAGACAAAGGCCAAGGCAAAGTTTGCCAAGGGGCCTGCCAAAAACACCAGTATCCGCGCCCAAATCGGCCGTCCTTGAAACGACCTGGCTTTACGCTTCGCCGGCACCTTGCCTTCACGCTCATCCAGTAATTTGACGTAGCCGCCCAAGGGCAACAAGCCGATCACGTATTCGACCCCGCGCTTCGACTTGTGCCGCCATATGGGTCGGCCGAATCCAATCGAGAATTTCAACACATCAAAACCTAAGGCACGGGCTGCAAAGAAATGCCCGGACTCATGCACGGTCACCAGGATGCCGATGGCCACGATGAAGGCCACAAATTCGATTAAGTACATGATCATAGAAAACGCTGCTCAATCCAGTGCGCGGCCAAAGCACGCGCGCGACGATCTAAGGACAAAACGGTCTCAACATCCGTCAGCGGCTCCACCGCTACTTGAGATAATACCGAATCAATGACCTGCGGGATGCCCATAAAGTTCAATCGATGATCCAAGAACGCGGCCACCGCGACCTCATTGGCCGCGTTCAGCACGGTGGGCGCGCTCTGCCCCACGCGAGCCGCCTCGATGCACAGGGGCAACGACGGAAAACGCTCCACGTCCGGAGCTTCAAAGCGCAATTGACCAACCGCGATTAAATCCAAGCCAGCGACCCCCGATTCGATGCGCTTGGGGTACGCCAAGGCGTGAGCGATCGGCACGCGCATATCCGGGTTACCCATCTGCGCCAACGTCGAGCCATCGACGTACTCGACTAAGGAATGCACGATGCTTTCCGGGTGTATGACCACGCGGATGTGCTCGGGCGCCATTCCAAACAACAACACCGCTTCAATCAATTCCAGACCTTTATTCACCAACGTCGCGGAGTCGACTGAAATCTTCGCGCCCATCTGCCACTTGGGATGCGCCACCGCTTGTTGGGGCGACACCGTGGTGAGGGTCGCGAACGGAGTGCGCAAAAACGGTCCGCCGGAAGCGGTTAACCACAACCGCTTCACGCCAGCTCTGGCCTGACCGGCGCGTCCGGCGGGCAAGCATTGAAAAATGGCGTTGTGCTCACTGTCGATCGGCAACAAAACGCCACCGCTTTGATGAACCGCGTCCAACAACAATGGACCCGACATCACCAACGCTTCTTTATTCGCCAACAACACGCGCTTACCCGCACGTGCCGCCGCCAAGGTGGGTTGCAACCCGCAGCCACCGACGATGGCCGCCATCACCACATCGCCCAGACTACCCGCCGCTTGAATCACGGCGTCTCTGCCCGACCACACCTCCGTGGCGACGTGCGGCTTTAACCGCTCGCGCAGTCTCGCGGCAGCCGATTCGTCTTCCAACACCGCCACCTGTGGCTTAAACTGCAAACACTGCTCCGCCAAGCGCGCATCCTGCGACTTCGCCACCAAGGCGGCAACCGTATAACGCGTTGGATGTTGAGCGATCACGGCCAGCGTGCTCTCGCCGATCGAACCAGTCGATCCCAAAATGGTCACCGCTTGCGGTTGCTGCATCAGTGCCACAATCCCAACAGCATCAAGCCTAAGACGTAAAACGGCAAAGCGGCAACGAGGCCATCCAATCGGTCCATCAACCCGCCGTGGCCTGGTAAAAACTGACCGCTGTCTTTAACGCCCGCGTGCCGCTTATACAAGCTTTCGGTCAAATCGCCAACAATGGACGCGGCCACCAACACGACGATGAGCGGCAAGAAAAGACGCGGGTTTAAATTCAAGCACAACGCGCCCAGGTAACCCACCACGATGGCGAGCACCATTCCCCCCAACACGCCTTCCCAGGTTTTGCCCGGGCTGACCTTGGGTGCAAGCTTGTGTCGTCCAAACGCGCGTCCGGCAAAATAGGCGCCGACATCCGCGGCCGCCACAATCGCCCACAGTAACAACAGCAAGCAACTGCCGCGAAGATTGGGCTCTTGAGTCAAAATCATCGACACCGCCAACGCCGCGGGCACCAACACCGCATAGCCGCCAAGCCATTTGAGCAACGACGGCATCGCCTCGGGCCAGGCCCAGATCCGCACGCCCATGTACAGCCAAAAGACCACCGCCAACCCGAGCCACAGGGGTGCGGAGAGCGACTGGTCCGTACCCACCAACGCCACCAGCGTCAGCGCCACCACGCCCCCAACAAAGCCGTAGCGACGACTGCGTCGTGTCGACATAAACTGCGACCATTCCAACGCCGCCATAATCCCCAACGCCGCAAACACCGCAAGGCGCACCATCAATGGCACCCCCAGCAGCACCACCAACACGCCCAACAACAGGATCACACTGGTCTTAATGCGCTCACGGAGCATGATTAACCTGCGCCGAGGTTAACCCAAAGCGTCGCTCTCGCTTTTGAAAATGTTCGATCGCCAATATCAAATCTTTGCGTTCAAACGCCGGCCACAACACGTCCGTAAACCACAACTCGGTGTAGGCCAAATCCCACAACAAAAAATTACTGATGCGCTGTTCACCGCCCGTGCGAATGAACAAATCCGGTTCGGGCAAGCCCACGGTATCCAGACGCGCCGCAATCGTAGCCGCGGTGATGTCCGACTCCAGCAGCTCGCCATTGCGCACCGCCTGAACGGTTCGTCGGCAGGCGTTCACCAAATCATCCCGACCACCATACGCAATGGCAATCACCAACGTCAGTCGATCGTTGTGCAGCGTCTTCAGTTCGATGCTGTCGATGCGCTCGCGCAAGATGGGTGCCAATTGATCGCGTTTGCCAATAAACTTCAGGCGCACCCCTTGTTTATGCAAATCATTAAATTCGCGATCCAGCACCTCAACGAACAAACCCATTAAGGCACTGACTTCAGTTTGCGGGCGAGACCAGTTTTCGCTGGAGAACGCGAACAGCGTTAACGTCGAAATGCCCAACGCAATGCACGCTTCCACGGTGGTTCGAACTTTACTCACGCCGGCGCGATGGCCAGCAACCCGCGGCAAGGCGCGCTTTTGCGCCCATCGACCGTTGCCGTCCATGATGATTGCGATGTGTTTAGGCAGCGGCATAAACTCTGTTATACCTGCAGGAGATCTTTTTCCTTGTCGGCCAAGACCTGATCAAGCTCTGCGATAAAACGATCCGTCAACTTTTGAATGTCGTCTTGCGCCCGTCGATCATCGTCTTGCGAAATGAGCTTCTCCTTCAGCATTTCTTTCAAATCATTCATGGCATCGCGACGCACATTGCGCACCGCCACGCGAGCATTTTCGGTTTCGCCTCGGGCGGCTTTCACCAATTCTTTACGTCGTTCTTCGGTTAACGCCGGCAACGGCAATCGGATCACGGTACCTGCAGTGTTGGGGGTTAAGCCCAAATCCGATTTTAAAATAGCTTTTTCGATGATCGGCACCATGCTCTTATCCCACGGCGTCACCGCCAAGGTGCGCGCGTCTTCCACAATCACGTTAGCCACTTGCGATAACGGTGATTCTGAGCCGTAATAATCGATCTTCAAATGCTCCAACAACGACGTGCTCGCGCGCCCCGTTCTCATGCGCTTAAATTCCGCTTTAAGAGCAACAACGCATTTGCCCATACGCTCTTGCGTATCATTTTTTAAATCTTCCAACATTGCTCTTTCCCCTTCATTCGCTCAGACCACGCCGCGGGCTGGTCTGAGTTGGGCTCGCACCCGCTATTGGTGAACCACCGTACCGACGTCTTCACCGTCCATAATTTTAAGTAAATCACCCTCATTATGAAGATTAAATACTTGCAACGGGATGTGATTATCGCGGCACAACACAATCGCTGTGGCGTCCATCACCGCCAATCGGTCTTGCAACACTCGATCAAAGGTCAACGTCTGATAACGCACCGCAGTGGGATCCTTCAACGGATCCGCGGTGTACACTCCATTGACTTTCGTGGCTTTCAGCAATAAGTCCGCGCCGATCTCAATGGCACGCAAACTGGCCGCAGAATCGGTCGTAAAAAACGGGTTGCCCGTACCGGCGGCGAACAACACCACCCGCCCTTTCTCCAAATGCCGAATCGCGCGGCGACGAATGTAATCTTCACACACTTCATTGATGCGCAGTGCCGACATCACCCGCGCGTAAGCCCCTAAGGACTCCAGGGCGTCTTGCATGGCCAACGCGTTCATGACCGTGGCCAACATGCCCATGTGATCGGCCGAAACGCGATCCATCCCCGCACGGGCCAAGCCCGCGCCGCGAAAGATGTTGCCACCACCGATGACCACGGCTATTTGAATGCCCCGTGCTTGCACGGCGATGATTTCGGTAGCGATCCTGCGGATCACCGCAGGATCGATGCCGTAATCGCCACTGCCCATCAGCGCTTCACCGCTTAATTTGAGCAATATTCGCCGATATCGAGGAGTTGCCGTATGCTTCATATAAACCTCCTCAACACACTCAGACCAATAATTACTTCCCGCTACTCTTGACCGTAGCCATGACTTCGTCGGCAAAGTTTTCTTGCTTTTTCTCGATTCCCGCACCCACTTCTAAGCGCGCAAACGCTTGAACGGATGCTTTCGATTGAGCGAGTAACTTTTCGACGGTGGTCTCCGGGTCTTTGACAAACGGTTGTCCGACCAAGGTGATTTCCGCCAAATACTTGCGAATCCGGCCTTCAACCATCTTCTCGACAATCGCTTGCGGCTTGCCTTCTGCCAACGACTGCGCCATCAGGATTTCTTTTTCCTTGGCGAGTTGTTCTTGCGGAACTTGCGAAGCATCGATGCATTGCGGATTAATGGCCGCCACGTGCATGGCTAGATCTTTGGCTAAGGTTGCGTCGCCCCCTTTGAGCGCCACGATGGCGCCGATTCGGGTGCCGTGCAAATAACATCCCAGCACGCCATCGCCCTTGACCAGGCTGAGCCGACGGACGCTGATGTTCTCACCAATTTTGGCAATCAACGCTCGACGGCGTTCGTCTAAATTGACGCCATCGGAACCGCTTTGCGCCATCAACGACTCCACGCTGGTGGCACCCGAAGCCAACGCCACGTGTGCGGCGTCCTGCGCAAACGCGCTGAAGTCCGCTTCACGCGCCACAAAGTCGGTTTCGCAATTGACTTCCACCAACACGCCCTGATGACCATCCGCAGACTGGGCAAACGAAATGACCCCTTCCGCCGCAACTCGGGTGGCTTTTTTATCCGCTTTCGCGAGCCCCGACTTGCGCATGATTTCGGCGGCAACTTCGAGATCCCCTTGGGCCTCGACCAGCGCCTTTTTGCACTCCATCATGCCGGCGCCCGTGCGCTCACGCAGTTGTTTGACTGCCTCTGCTGTGATATTCATATCCGTCCTTACTCCGCTGCATCTTCGTCAGAATCGCCCGCTTCGGCCACATGCGACGCCTTCTTGGCTCGCACCGCTGGCTTGCGCTTCGGCGCTGGCGCCTTACGCTTTGGGGCCGCTTCTTTCTTACGCGGATTGCCGTTCTCATCCAACTCAACGAAATCGTCTTCCGCTTGCGGCACCACAGGACCGGCGTCCACACCCGCCAAGACGGCGTCGGCGATGGAGCCCGCGTACAGGTTGATGGCGCGCATGGCGTCGTCGTTGCCGGGGATTAAATAATCGACGTGATCCGGCGCACAGTTGGTATCCACCACCGCGACGATGGGAATGCCCAGCTTCTTGGCTTCTTGGATCGCGATGTCTTCATGACCGACGTCGATGATGAACAACACATCCGGCAGGCTGGTCATTTCTTTAATGCCACCCAAGCTCTTGTGCAACTTGTCGCGCTCACGGCGCAACAATTGCGCTTCTTTCTTGTTGCGGCGGTCTAAGTTACCGCTCGCTTCTAATTCTTCGATCTCCATCAATCGCTTGATCGATTGGCGGATCGTTTTGAAGTTGGTGAGCATGCCACCCAACCAACGTTGGTTGACAAACGGCATTCCACAGCGAATGGCTTCACGCGCAATGGCGTCACGCGCGGAACGCTTGGTGCCCACAAACAACACCTTACCGCCGTCGGCAACCACCGACTTCACAAAACCCCACGCCTCGTTAAACAACGGCTGGGTTTTCTCAAGGTTAATGATGTGAATTTTGTTTCGTTCGCCGAAGATGTACGGCGCCATCTTGGGGTTCCAGAAACGGGTTTGGTGTCCAAAATGAACGCCCGCTTCCAGCATTTGTCGCATAGACACACTGGTCATAATCATCCTCTCCCGGGTTAAACCTCCGCCAACGCCGTATGAGAACCTTTCGGGGGCTCAGCGAGGCTTCGCTGAACGAGCCGATCAGCACCCGCCCATACGGTGCCCAGAGCTTGCGATGCGCTGGGTATTGGCGTGTGGAATGTAATCAACCCACACGTTATACCATATACCGGTATCGAAAACAATCACTTAGCCGCTATTGGGGCGGATCCGGCCGAGCACCCGGTCGAGCTAAACCCTTGATCTCACGACCCTATCCGCGGCGGCGACCGCCCGGGATCCCGGATCGTCCGCCCGCACCGCATCGCGAGCCGCCCCGCCCTCGCCGCGTCCCAATCCCCTCGCCTGGCGAGCGACCGATCCCCCACCATTTATGGGAAAATAGCGCGCTTCAATAGCGTGAGTCATGGACATGATAGCGACCCAACCAGCGGACATTGACGGCCTAAGACTTGCTGGCCGGTTAACGGCCGACGTGCTTGATCGCGTCGGCGACATCGTTGTGCCGGGCATCACCACCGACGAGATTAACGACTGGTGTCATCGACTCATCGTTGAAGAACAACAGGCCATTCCGGCCCCACTCAACTACCACGGGTTTCCCAAATCGGTGTGCACCAGCGTGAACCACGTCGTCTGTCACGGCATCCCGGGCAACAAGCGGTTGGTGGCTGGGGACATCATTAATGTGGACGTCACCGTCATCAAAGACGGCTGGTACGGCGATTCCAGTCGCATGTTTATTGTGGGCGAAGGCTCGGTGCTGGCCCGACGTCTGGTCGACGTGTGCCGACAAGCGTTGTGGATCGGCATCCACACCGTCAAAGCCGGCATCCGCGTCGGGGACATCGGCTCACGCATTCAACGATTCGTGGAAGCCAACGGGTTTTCGGTGGTGCGCGAATACTGTGGTCACGGCCTCGGTCGAGTTTTTCACGAAGACCCGCAAATTTTGCATTACGGGACTGCCGGCAGTGGCCCGGTGATCGAAGAAGGCACGATTTTTACCATTGAACCCATGATCAACGCCGGCAAACGTCACGTGCGGTTAATGCCTGATCAATGGACCGTGGTCACCAAAGACCATTCGCTGTCCGCCCAGTGGGAGCACACGCTCATGGCCACGCGCACGGGCGTCGAAATTTTAACCCTCGGTCACAACGAACAACCCCCCGTGATTCCAGAGCAGACCGCCGCATGACCGACGAGGCAACCGCGTTGATCCCGTCGAGTTGGGAGTATTTAAAACACGCTCAACAACAATTGGCGGACGCCCGCCAAGGGACTGCGCCAAGCACGGCAATCGAATTATTCAAGCAGGTGCTGATCACTGGCACTGACCAACTCAATGAGCGTTTCAAACGCGACGAACCCGTTGAAACGTTGGTACACGATCGCTCGCATTTAATGGACCTGGTGCTGTCCAGTGCTTGGAATTTATGGGTGGGCGAGTTCGCCGAGGATTTGAGCCTGATTGCGGTCGGTGGCTATGGCCGCGGCGAACTCCATCCGTGTTCGGACATTGACATCATGGTGCTGTTGCCGAAATTCGACGACAGCCCGTGGCAGTCGGCACTGGAGCACTTTTTAACGTTTTTATGGGACATTGGTCTGGAGGTTGGTCACAGCGTCCGCACCATCGACGACTGCCAGCGCGAATCGCTCGCCGACATATCGGTGATGACCACCTTGATGGAAGCGCGCCTCATCTTGGGTCCCAGCGCGCTGTTTGTCGCCATGCGTCGCGCCCTGTCCCCAGCGCGCATTTGGTCACCCAAAGACTTTTACGAGGGCAAAGTTGCCGAACAAACCCAACGCCATCAACGTTTTTTTGACACGGCGTACAACCTCGAACCCAACATCAAGGCGAGCCCCGGCGGACTGCGCGACATCCAAACCATCGCGTGGGTTGCCAAGCGGCATTTCGGTGCCGACACCTTAGACGATTTGGTCACCCATGGGTTCTTAACGCCCGCCGAACTGCGCAAACTCAAAAACGCGCAAACGTTTCTCTGGAAGCTGCGTTTTGCATTGCATCTGATCACTCAGCGCCGTGAAGATCGCCTGTTGTTTGATCACCAAATCCGCATTGCGCAGTTGTTTGGCTACGAGGATGCGACCTACACCTTAGCGGTTGAACAGCTGATGCAGCGCTACTATCGCACGGCCATGGACATTTCGTTGTTGAATGAAATGTTGCTGCAATTGTTTCGAGAAGCGGTGATTCAACCCGAAGAAGAGTCGACGGTCATCATCAACGCGCGCTTTCAGGCCTGCAACGATTACCTCGAAGTCGTCGCCGACGACGTCTTTGAGAAAAATCCCAGCGCCATGCTGGAGTTGTTTCAATTGCTGTGCCAAAACCCGGCGCTGCGCGGTGTGCGGGCCGCGACGATCCGACTCTTGCAGTCGCAACTGTGGCTCATTGATGAAGAGTTTCGACAAAATCCGCGTCACCACCGACTGTTCTTAGAAATCTTAAAAGAACCCGTGGGCGTCACGCACGCCTTTCGCCGCATGAACCTCTATGGCGTGCTGGGGCGCTACATCCCCAATTTTGGTCGCATCGTTGGGCGTATGCAATACGACCTGTTTCACGCCTACACGGTAGATGCGCACACCTTATTCGTGGTCCGCAATTTACGACGAATGTCACTCGATCGATTTAAGCACGAGCTGCCGAAATTGAGCGAAGTGTTCAAAGCGTTGCCGCGACCGGAGTTGGCGTACTTGGCGGGTCTGTTTCACGACATCGCCAAAGGTCGTGGCGGCGATCATTCTGAATTGGGCGCGGTCGACGCGGAGGCTTTTTGTTTAGAACAAGGGCTCACCCGCTACGACGCTCGGCTCGTCGCCTGGCTGGTTCGCCACCACTTGGATTTGTCCGTCACGGCGCAGAAGAAAGACATCTCCGACCCGGCGGTGATCAATGATTTTGCACGCAAAGTAGGCGACCAAACCCACTTGGATTACCTCTACGTGCTCACGGTGGCCGATGTGCGCGGCACCAACCCCAAACTGTGGAACGCCTGGAAAGCCTCTCTATTTGATGAGTTTTATGAGCGCATCAAACGCGCGTTGCGCCGTGGGCTCGAAAGCCCATTGGGCGAAGCGGAATTGATGGCGGAAACCAAGCACGAAGTCTTAGAACTGTTGCGTCGCGACGGCTACACCGACGCGACCGTGGAGCGCATCTGGAATCCGTTAAGCGCGCAATATTTTTTACGCCACACCGCCGAGGAGATCGCTTGGCATACGTCGTTATTGGCCGACCGCGACGTCTTTGATGAAGACCCAGTCGTGGCCGTTCGCCAAGAAACGGGGCGTGGCGGCACGGCGATTTTTGTCTTCTCCAAACGCAAACTCAATAGCTTCGCGCGCAGCACGGCCATTTTGGACCAAATGGGCCTGACCGTCTTGGATGCCCGCATTACGCTCACCCACAATGGCTACAGTGTCGAGACCTATTTGGTCTTAGAAGACAACGGGGGCGCCATTGTCGACCGCGGCCGCATGCACGAAATCGAAGACGGCTTGCGCAATCAATTGTCCGACGAAAACCACACGCCGACCGTCACCCGACGCGCGCCACGGCAGACCCGCTTGTTTGCCACACCCACCCAAATCAATTTCTCGCAAGACCCCAATCAAACGCGCACCGTTTTGGAGTTGATTGCCGCCGATCGCCCGGGCTTGTTGAGCGACGTTGGCAAAATATTCACGCAACACCAATTACAGCTGCACGGCGCGCGGATCGTCACCGTTGGCGAGCGCGCCGAAGACGTATTCTATCTCTCCGACACTCAAAACCTGCCGTTGGATAAAGCCCGCTGCGACGCCATCGCCGCCGATGTCAAAACCGCACTAAACCGTAAAGCTTCTTAACATTGGTGAGTCCCCCACTATGCACCCCCATTTGGATCAACTACATCCTTACCCATTTGAGCGACTCAACCGGCTCATGGCGGGCATTGAGCCGCCCCAGGGACTAAAACCCATCCCGCTCACAATCGGCGAACCCAAACACGCGGCGCCCGAAATCGCGCTGCGCACCTGGAATGAAGTCCAATCGGGATTAAGCCTCTATCCCAACACTCAAGGCACCGATGACTTTCGCGAAAGCATTGCTCAGTGGGCAACGCGACGCTTCCGCTTAACGCAACCCTTAGATCCGCACACCATGATCCTGCCGATCAACGGCACCCGCGAGGGATTATTCGCCATCGCGCAGGTGTTGGTGGGCGCCCACCCGAACAAGCGTCGCGTGTTAATGCCGAATCCCTTCTATCAAATCTACGAAGGCGCGGCGCTGTTGGCGGGAGGTCAACCCACGTTGTTGGACCTGACCGCCGACGATCACTTTCAACCGCAGTGGGCAAGCATCCCCGATCACATCTGGGCGGAAACCGCATTCGTTTACGTCTGCTCGCCCAATAACCCAACGGGCTCCGTGATCCGTCGTACGCACTGGGAGGCGCTCTTAGAACGGGCCGAGCGCTTTGATTTTGTGGTCATCGCCGACGAATGTTATTCGGAAATTTATCCCGACGACGCGCTGCCACCGACCGGCTTATTGGAGGTCGCGCAAGCACACCCCCGCTACGCCCGATCGTTGGTTTTTCATTCGCTGTCTAAACGGTCGAGTTTGCCGGGCTTGCGCTCTGGCTTTGTCGCGGGCGATCCCACCCTCATTGAGGCCTTCCGGCGGTATCGCACTTATCACGGCTGCGCCCTGCCCATCCACGTCCAAAAAATCAGCCAAGCGGCTTGGGGCGATGAAACGCACGTCGTCCGCAATCGAGAGCTCTACCGTGCGAAATTCAAAGCCGTGGTGCCCCTGTTGCAGCCGGTATTGACCGTGGCCGAACCGGAGGCTGGGTTCTATTTGTGGCCGCACCTCGACATGGACGATGAGGTGTTTACTCAGAAGCTGTACGCAGCCACCGGTGTCGCGGTGTTGCCAGGCCGATACCTGGGTCGCGCCAACCCCTCCCACAATCCCGGCGAGCGCTATGTCAGAATCTCGTTGGTGGCTTCCGTCGAAGAATGCGTGGAAGCGGCACACCGTATTCGTCAATTTATGGAGCAGTTATGAGCCTCACGTCCGCGCAAGCCGTCATCGAACAATACTGGGACCAACGCAGCGAATTACATCCCAACGCGGTGCCGACGGATCTGCGTGACGCGCTCGAGCACACCCTCACGGCGCTCAACCAAGGCGCGGCGCGCGTCGCCGAAAAAGTCGGCGAGCAATGGGTGGTTCATCAATGGCTCAAGAAAGCGGTTTTATTATCCTTTCGCACCACCGACAACACCCCCATGGCGGCTGGCTTTACCCAGTTCTACGACAAAGTGCGTTTGAAATTCTCCGACCTCACCCCCGCCGAGTGGCAAGCACTCGGCATTCGCGTGGTGCCGCCCGCCGTGGCCCGCTACGGCTCGTATTTGGCCAAAGGGGTTGTGTTGATGCCAAGCTACGTCAATATCGGCGCTCACGTCGGCGAGCACACCATGGTGGACACTTGGGCCACCGTGGGCTCCTGCGCGCAAATTGGCGCGCGGGTTCATCTGTCCGGAGGCGTTGGCATTGGCGGCGTCTTGGAACCGTTACAAGCGAATCCCACCATCATTGAGGACGATTGCTTCATCGGGGCGCGCTCTGAGATCGTCGAAGGCGTCATCGTCGAGCAAGGGTCGGTCATTTCCATGGGCGTGTACATTGGCGCCAGCACCAAAATTTACGACCGAGAGACGGGTGAAATCACCACCGGTCGTGTGCCGCGAGGATCCGTGGTGGTGTCGGGGAATTTGCCATCCGCCGACGGCAAGTATTCGCTCTATTGCGCGGTGATCGTGAAAAAAGTAGACGCGCAAACGCGCGCCAAAACGTCGATCAACGAGCTGCTGCGACTCTAGTCGCTCCACCGAGTCGTCGGGCGCGACGCCCCGAGTCGTCGGGCGCTACGGCTCGAGTCCGCGCATCCGACGATTTCAATCCGCGCCTACAAACGCTTTAGGCGATTCCAGGTCAACTCAAACCAAAGCGACTGACGATTGGATGCGCTCTCTTTCTAACATAGCGTCAAACGCCCATTTCATAATCAACATTATTGCCGGGTAGTTAAATGGTCAGCCTATAAAAATGGGAAGTGAACCGTAATGAACTTATCAACAGTCGACGTCAAACATCAGACTCGCCAACAATCTAAGACGAACTCACAAGTCTAAGTTAGGGCGGAGTAACATCAATAACCCGAACCGCAATTAGCTTCTGAATTTCTTTGGGTAGATCATTTTGAAGTCGACGTTCAAGTTCAGCAGGAATCTGTGGCAGATAACCGCCATCCCGAACAGCAGGTTGTTCGCTCCCTCCCACCCAAAAAACCAGATAAATGCCTAATCCAGCAGATTCCTTGAGCTGAGCGTATCGGGGAACCAACTGATTCTGCACCCCCTTCCACAGTTCTGTATGCCACTCACCTTTGCATTCAATCGGAATAATGAACTTGTTTCGGTAAGAAACTCGAATATCGCAACTTTTATCGCTAACAAAGTCAAACTCGGGTTCGCATTCAATGCCTAAAGGCAGCAGATATCGGCGCAGCATTTCAAGTAGAGCATCGCGGCAACTTCCTTCATGCTTATGCTTACCGACCGTTTCCTCTGTCCAAAACTGCCGAAAAAGATCGCTGTTGCTCGTTTTAATGTCGGTCGCAATTTGTGCCAAGAAATCGAGAACAATCGCCTGCAAATCGACTGGCGCAACTGGCGCCTGATTACACAACACGGTTGCCACATTAGACAAACTGGAATAAGTGAATGTACTTTCCCTAACTTTTTGAGTAACCAAAAATTTACTATAGAGCAAGTCGTCTTTAATTTTACTAAGTGCGGGTAGCTCTAAAAGTCGATTAATTTCATGCAAGCTTTCGTTCGAACCCAACACGGATAGCTGTTGAATAAACTCAGCTATACGTCTACGGAGATCTCTTGCGTCGGTGACTTCAACAATCTCATCATTCGATCTACTAAAGTCCGCATAAGGCGTCAAGACTTCAATAAATTTACCAATCATTCCAACGCTGATCAGCTCAGAAATAACTAATTCACCAGAACAATTGCGCGCAAAACTCGAAATGAATTGCACTCGCTTCCAGGACAAACCAACAACACTCCACAGTTGCTGCTCATATTTTTGAGGATCAACAATCGCCCCCGTCAACAAAAAATATATTCTTTGACCGAGAGAAATCGTTTTAAGTCCAAGCTTTTGCGCCACAATAATCGGCAGCTCAACCATTGAGTGTTTCAGCGCCGAAATCAGCAATAAATTGACTTGCTTCAGTTGAACGACATTGTTTCGCGAAGGAAAGATCCGTAGTAACGTGGGGACAGAAAGGCAAGCAACTTTTTTGAAACGATCATCGCCGCTAAACAAATAAAACAAATAATCAACGCCCACCTTTGCTTTGAAGCACGCGCCGATATAGGCAATCAGCACATCTGACACTAACTCAGGCCTATTCGCAAGCACATACCAAAACCAGTCAGACTTCTCTAACGTGCCATCAGCCAGCATAAAGCAAACCATTTTTTGGAGAATACTGTCATATAATTGATCAATATCCTCCGCTCCTTGCTTCCAAATCAATTCCATTCCAAGCAAACATACAGAACTTATAAAATAACTCTTTTGCTGTAGATTCAGTTCGATAATTTCTTCGACGGAAGGAAGATCTGAGCGCCGAATGCTCGCCGAGAAGCCAGTTTCTGCTGCCTGACATACTGAGTCATAGTTATTGCAATAATTCTTAAATCGATCACGTACCGTATCACCGCCCCACTGATTAAATCGATTTCCCCATACCCCTGCAAGTTCGAACAGCAGCGCTGGATCCGCCTCACCCGAGCAAATCTGGCTAAGTCTTTCAGCAAGATATGCGGTACGCCGATTTTTCTTTAAAGCCTGTTCACGATTACTTTCGCGAGAAAAGCTAAATTCGCCAAATTCATTATCAGTCAATTCACACTTAGTAAACTTGTCCAATTTTTTAATTTTTTCAGGGTCCTCGCCTGCCCACCCCTCTAGCATGTCGATCGTTAAATCACCACCCAGTCGATCTGTATAAAGCGAACCCACAGCTCGTTTCAAATGGTCATAAGACAAATGTGGATTTTGCTGCTGATTAATATGTGTAAAATGCCACAATCCAATATCCGCAGGCGCAGCAACGTTACGAAGAATTGCCTCGTCATGGAACAACCCCGTAAAGGGCTCCGGATCTTTTTCGCTTCTTTGAAAGCAAATGCCCAACAAACCCTTGTACCGCTCCGGTCGGTCATTAAGCCACTGATTAATTGAATTGCCAAATTCGATCCTTCGCGAGATCTCGCCTAGTTGATTGGTTCCTAGGCGCAACCATGAAAACAACTGCACATCTGGTATTGTATCTCCATAAATTTTTAAACCACGATCAACCAATTCTAATAACATTCGTTGAATGTTGCCTAATTCCCAATGCATTTTGGATAACTTGCCGCGTTGAGCAAGCTGGTCTAACACAAAGAGCAAGTCCTTTTCGGGGACTCTTCTAGGAAATTCGTATATCCAAAAATGGTTATACCACCCGACCGTTCGATCCAATAGAAAATTAATGTAACCAACTATTTTTTTTGCAGTTATTACTGTTGGATAAAATTTGTCCAGTAAATCCATCAGTAGAACAGAGTTTTTATCGGAGATAGGTCCTTGAATTAGTTGGTCAATAACTTCGACTATTTGGTCATCAGTCACGCCAGACTTAATCCAATTCGCCAAAGCTAATCGCCTCACTGATGGCCATCGAGTGCCATCCATTACAATTTCTTTTTGTTCAGCACCCAACGGCGACTCATCAACTGGTGCGGAGAGTACCTTGAGAGTAAAGACCACACATGTTTGAGTCTGATCATCACGATTGGGATCGCGCATCATTGCGATATATTCGCCGTGTAGTTCCTTATCGTAAAGTGACGACAAATCGTGAGCTGTAGAATTTATAGAAAAAACGGAGTGATTTTCCTGGATCTTGGCAAAAACTTCCTTTATCAGCACTCTCTTTGATTCGATGGGCATAGGATAGGGATCGCTATACATCGCAACGGTCAGCGGATCGTTCTTAATTAAATTGAGGCGTGCCCTACTACATTTCAAGGCCAACCATCCATATAGACCGCGCAGTCCGACGACTGCTTTACCATCAAACCCAACTAATAGGTTTAATACCCTTAGTAACGAAAGACAGCCGTCGTTAATTTGTTTGCCCAGCCAATTCGCAGCCAAATACTCAGCAACACTTCTGTGTACAGGCACTAATAGCTGATCGTTTGAAGTAGACGGCACAAAGAGTGCAGTACGTAATGCGGCCGCCAATTCGTCGTCGGTCAGTCCCAGCTCAAGATTGCTCAAGCCAATAAACCGGCTATTCTCATAGTCTTTATTTAATGCAATTCCTGACTTATCAGCCAACAATAATGCAGCGAAAATCATTCCAGCAGCGTTTAATAGCTTTATCGTGGAAATTTGTCTCAATTGGCGTTGAGGAAGATGTATCCGATCTCTTTCCTGAACGATCTTTTCGCACGCTAGTTCAAATGTTTCATCGCTACTGCTCGGCCAATTTTTTCCTCGCAGGGATTTCACAATCAATTCCAGCGTTTGGGGATTTCTAAGGAGCGATTGAATTCCATGATGCTTGGCGTTATTGATAAACTCGTCAGCATCGGTCCGATCAAAATTCTCTTTAAGAATTCTCTTAACATCATCGGTCGTCAATGGAACGAGGGTGTATATCGGGAGTTGTCCATTCGGCGACACTCCACGGATTATTTCTCGGTCAGTTTGCCCAAACCAGTCAGCGGCGCGACAGGCAATTCGAAACCGAGGAGTCCGCAATTTTCTAAGCTGAGACTTAACTCTATAAAGAATAGAATCACTGGCATCGGTCGCACGCATTTCATCTAAACCATCAAGGAAAAGGCATTTATCGCTCCAAGACTCGTCGATGTCACTCGAAATAAATTCCGCAACCGTCAAGCACAGCCCATCATCGACTTGTTTGGCCTCCGTTTTGAACGCCTGGCTTTTACCGGCGCCTGGCTCACCTAACAAAATCCACGCTGGAATGGATCTTAGCTTTTCAAATTCAAACGCCTCATGATCAATTTGATCATTGGAAAGTGAGGATGGCAACTGTACTCTGCGGGGAATAAAGATCATTTACCTGATCCAATCAGCGATTGGTTGCAGCAAAAAGTCAGCAAGTGTAACCTGGCTAGAGCCCACCACCAGAGTTTTGACATTTTTGAAGCGTCCACAAAAGTCCTGTACGCCTTGATGCGTTTCGTCGCCATAACCGCTTTTAACTTCAATCGCCAGCAACCTGTCCCCGTAGGCTAATACGAAATCCACCTCTCTAGGACTTTCTCGCCAATAATATAAATTTGTATTGTCTGGCTTATTGTTTATCAAATGACTTCCAGCCGCGCTCTCTACCAACCGTCCCCAATAGGTTCGGTCGCTTTTGGCCTGTTCAAATGTATACCAGTTTTGCGCTGAAATAAGCGCAGTGTTATGTGCATTGAATTTAGGGGGCGCCGCACGCCGGCGCAACGCTTGCCCTGAATATTTTTGCAACCCTGTTAATAAGCCTGCCTGCGCGAGCAAATTCAAGTAATGAGCCAGCGTGACAGTATTGCCTGCGCCTTCAAGTTGGCCCAGCAATTTTGTTAGCGACACGAGTTGACCTGAGTACGCACCACAACCAAGCTCAAACAATGTCTTCAGGAGTGCAGGCTTGTCCACTCTGGTCATTTGCAAAATATCTTTTTCAATATTTGGCCTAATCAAAGATTCTCTAACATACTGTCGCCAACGCGTCTCCTCTCGGATCAGGCTAGCAGCACCAGGATATCCTCCAAAGAAAATATATTCGTCTAGTGAAAAGTCGAAGGCCTCTTGCATTTCGCTATACGACCAGTGAGTCAGAACAATAAGTTCATAGCGTCCCGCCAAGCTTTCAGTTAACCCTTGCTGCATGAGAAACGGAGAGGATCCCAACAGGACAACATTCAGTCGGACTTGCTCAGCCCGATCACGATCCCATAGCCCTTTGATCACCTCGGACCATCTGGGAATTTTTTGAATTTCATCAATGGCAAGCACATGAAAGTGCCCCTCTGGCAACCGTTGCGCCTTTACCCTAGCCTGTTCCCAGATGTCAACAATCCATTTTTCCGTTGCTTTTGCACCACGCTCTACGTAGCTAATGTTTCCCTCGTGGCCATTCCACTCTTGTGCCATGGTCGGCTGATCGGTTGCTTCAAAGGTAGACGATCGTCCTCTCAAGGCCTGTCGAACCAGAGTTGATTTGCCAATTTGGCGTGGTCCAGCGATCACTATCATGAACCGAGGCGGTTCATCGAGTCGAGCCGTCAGCGTCTCTAGTTGTGATCGGCAAAACATGATTTACATTTACTGAGTTAATTTACTCAGTATTATACACTTAACGACAGCGTTATCAAATCTCATGAAATTTATTTCAAATTCATACACTTAGAATAAACGGTAGGAATTCAAACTACCTCATCACCGGCCCCTTTGCTTCAGGACCAACGAATGCTGAGCAGAACCTGCCAGGCCAACCTCAGTAGCCTTACGAGGTGATTCAACGAAATTGGATGCGCTCGACTTCAAAGCAATTCTTTTAACCAAAATCGCGCCACTCGAGCTCATGGCGGTTAGCAGTCACGGCTACTTACAAAAGATAACAATCAAAAACCAAACCGACTCGCGCACGCGATTAAACACGGCATGCTCGAATCCAACGTCACCCAGAACGCGAAGGTCCGCGAGAAACGCGCGTTACGCCTCTCACCCAAATCGACCGCTGATGTAATCTTCGGTCAAGCGGTGCTGGGGGTTGGTAAAGATCTTATTGGTCGGACCCACTTCGATCAAGTCGCCCAAGTGAAAATACGCCGTTCGCTGCGACACACGGGCGGCTTGTTGCATGCTGTGGGTGACGATGACGATGGTGTAATTTTCACGCAACTCATCGATTAAATCTTCTACGCGCGCCGTCGCGATGGGATCCAAAGCCGAACAGGGTTCATCCATCAAAATCACTTCAGGGTCAACCGCGATCGCCCGAGCGATGCACAGCCGTTGTTGCTGACCACCCGACAACCCAGTGCCCGGTTGATCCAAGCGATCCTTCACTTCTTCCCACAAGCCCGCCTTTTGCAAGGAACGGTGCACAATCTCGTCCAAATCCGGGCGCGAACTGGCCAAGCCGTGGATGCGCGGTCCGTAAGCCACGTTTTCATAAATCGACTTCGGAAACGGATTGGGCTTTTGAAACACCATCCCCACGCGCGCGCGCAATTGCACGACGTCGGTGTTTTTCGAATAAATATCATTGCCTTCCAGCAAAATGGTGCCGCTCATGCGCGCACCCTGCACGGTGTCGTTCATGCGGTTAATGCAGCGTAAAAAAGTCGACTTCCCGCAACCGGATGGCCCAATCAAGGCGATCACCGAGTTGGAACCGATGTCTAAGGTCACGTGATGAATCGCGTGCTTGGCGCCGTAATAGACGTTGACGTCGTTGGCTTGAATGATTGGATCCGGAACGTGCACCTCACCTACGGTTGGTGCAGTTACCGATGAATCGTGCTCTAAACTCGACATAGCAATCCCTCGTTCTACCAACGGCTTTCAAATCGGTTACGGAAGATAACCGCTGCTAAGTTCATGACCAACAGGAACCCCAACAACACCAAAATCGCCGCCGACGTTTTGGCGACAAACGCGTGTTCTGGGCTCGATGCCCACAAATACACTTGCACGGGCAAGGCCGTGGCGGGCGCGGTCAACTCGCTGGGCATGTCGGCCACAAAGGCCACCATACCAATCATCAACAACGGCGCACTCTCTCCCAACGCCCGCGACATGCCAATGATCGCGCCGGTCAACATGCCTGGCAAGGCCAACGGCAATACGTGGTGAGCGATGGTTTGGACGGGCGACGCGCCGACCCCTAAGGCCGCTTGTCGAATCGACGGCGGCACCGCTTTGAGGGCCGAGCGTGACGCGATGATGATGGTGGGCAAGGTCATGAGGCTCAGCACCAAGCCCCCCACCAATGGGGAGGAGCGCGGCAATCCGAACATTTGAATAAAGACGGCCAACCCCAACAAGCCAAACACAATCGACGGCACCGCCGCCAGATTGTTGATGTTCACTTCAATGAGATCCGTGAACCGATTGCGTGGCGCGAATTCCTCTAAATACACCGCCGCTCCCACGCCCAAGGGGAACGCCAACAGCAAGGTCACCAACAAGGTCAACAGGCTACCGCGCAAGGCGCCCAAAATGCCCGCTTCCTCCGGTTGACGGGAGTCGCCCGCCGTAAAGAAACGCGTGTTGAAGACGCGACGAACCCGATTCATTTTTTGCAGCTGCTGCACGAAACCCACTTCGTCATCGTCGAAACCACGTTCGTCCGCGGGCAGACTCATATCGATTTCGTTTTTCAAAAACGAATCGACGCGCCCGTCGGCCATGAACCAAATATTTTCCGATTTACCCAACAGCTCCGGATGGCTGAGCAGTCGGTTGCGCAAATCCACCTCAGCCTGTTCGCTGACCAACCCCAGCAACTTATGCACCGCCGCACGGTCCGTGACCTCGGGAAACAGTTCTTTTAAACTGTCTTTGAGCAGCAATCGATAATCCGCATCTTGCAGTGCTGCGCGATCGTGTGTCCCATCCGGATCCAACACATCCGCATTGTAGGTGATGGTCAAATTGACTTCGGTTTGATGGAAAGCACCCAAGCTCTTGCCAATGATGGTTGAAAACAAAAACACCACGAAGCCCAAACCAAACGCCACGGCCAAAAAACCGTAGAGCTTAAAGCGAAACTCTTGGGCATAACGGCGTTTGAGTCCTGCGCTGACTCTTTGCGCGGTCTGCTCTGGCGTATTAATCATACTGTTCTCGATACTTACGAACAATGTACAGCGCTAAGATGTTGAGCAGCAACGTGGCCACAAACAACACCAACCCCAAGGCAAACGCCGCGAGCGTCTTCGGGGAATTGAATTCTTGATCGCCGACCAACAACGTCACGATCTGCACGGTGACGGTGGTCACCGCTTGCAACGGGTTAAACGTCATGTTCGCATTCAACCCCGCGGCCATCACCACAATCATGGTCTCGCCGATTGCCCGCGACACGCCGAGCAACACACCGCCCGCAATGCCGGGCAACGCGGCGCGCAAGATCACTCGCTTAATCGTCTCCGAGCGCGTGGCGCCTAAAGCCAACGACCCATCGCGCAACGATTGGGGAACGGCATTAATCATGTCGTCGGAAATACTGGAGATGAACGGAATGATCATGATGCCCATCACCAAACCCGCGGCCAGGGCGCTTTCGGAGGCCATCTCGACGCCCATGCTTTCAAACACCGACCGCAGCAACGGCCCTATCGTCAAGGCCGCAAAGAACCCGTACACCACCGTTGGGATGCCCGCCAACAATTCCAAGATGGGTTTGACGATCGATCGCACCCGGCGCGACGCGTACTCGGACAAATAAATGGCCGCCATCAGGCCTACGGGAACCGAGATGACCATCGCGATCAATGCAATCAACAGCGTACCCGCGAACAACGGCACCGCGCCAAACGCCCCGGCCGACTCGGAGGCTTGCGGCGTCCAGTGGGTGCCGAATAAAAACCCAAATGGCGAAATGCGCGAGAAAAAATTCAGCGCTTCCAACAACACCGATAAAATGATCCCCACCGTGGTGATGATGGCGACCATCGAACACAAAATGAGCGCCAGGTTCACCAAGCGTTCGATTTCGGGGCGCGCGCGCAACGTTTTCTGGATGCGCCAAAAACTCACCGCTCCGCCCACCGCGCCAATCGTCAACGCAGCCGCCGCGAGCCATTCCGAACTCAACTGCTTGAGGGCCTGCCAATGGTGCGCCGCCGCCAACACCTCGGGGGAGGCCACTTTGGCGTGCCCCAAGCTGACATTGGTTAAATCGTTGATCAGCAACTCGCGTTCGGTACCGGTATACGAATGGAAGGGTTCCGGCATCGCCGACAACACCCATTTCAACAACAATCCGTCATCGATAATCTTCCACAGCAGCATCACCAGCACCGCTGGCACCAGACACCACACCGCGCACAGCCAACCGTAATACGCCGGCAAGGAATGCAGTTCGGCCGCTTTCGAGCGACCGCCAACCACAGCCACGGAGCGCGATCGCCCCACGGCGTACCACAAGTACGCCATGGCAACTAAAATAAGCAAAGTGGTAGAAGTCGTCATGGTGCGGTGACTCGTGCGCCCTTCAAGTGCATGAAACCCATTGAATTATCGACAACCCGATTATGGTTAAGCAATATGACCGTTTTGTTGCAGGCCACCCCCAATCAGGTGCCCTAGACCCCACTATTTTACGCTGCTTTGGGTAAAATTGCCTTTGATTAGCAAGGATTTATCCATGACGCCCGTTCAAGCGCTGACCGCAGATTTAATTCGACTTCCCTCCATCAGTCCACAAGATTTGGGCTGTCAGGAGCTTTTGGCGCAGCGTTTGTCGACGGCGGGATTCGCCATCGAGTGGATGCCTTTCAACGACGTCCAAAACCTCTGGGCCACCATAGGTCAGCACGGCCCGACCTTGTGTTTTGCGGGTCACACCGATGTGGTGCCGACGGGGCCCCTCGATGGCTGGACGTCGAATCCTTTTGAACCCACGGTGCGCGACGGCTATTTGTACGGCCGCGGTGCGGCCGACATGAAAAGCGGCTTAGCGGCCATGGTTTTGGCCGCCACGCAATTTGTGAGCGAAACACCTAACTTTAAAGGTCGTTTAGCGTTTTTGATCACAAGCGACGAAGAGGGGCGATCCGTCGACGGCACCAAACGCGTGGTGGAGGCGCTTCGCGATCGCCACGACCCCATCGATTGGTGCGTCGTTGGCGAACCCGCCAGCGATCAAGTCCTCGGCGACACCATCAAAATTGGTCGACGCGGCTCCTTGAGTGCGCGTCTCACCATTCACGGCGTTCAAGGACACATCGCCTATCCCCATTTGGCCGACAACCCCATTCATCGTCTGGCACCGCTTTTACACGAACTCACCACACATCGATTCGATGAGGGCAATGCGCATTTTGATCCCTCCTCCTTCCAAGTGGCCAATATGGCCGCCGGCACCGGCGCACCCAATGTGATTCCGGGGGAAGCGTGGATTCGCTTCAACGTGCGGTTCTCGCCGGTGCAAACCGTCGAGTCCTTACAAAACACCATCACCGCCATCATCGAGCGACATGGGGTCAATTACTCGATTGAATGGTTTATCTCGGGGTTACCGTTTTATACCCAACCCGGGACGTTCACGCAGCACGTCAGCGAGGCAATCGAGGCGATCTGTGGACTAACCCCACACGCCTCCACCAGTGGTGGCACCTCCGACGGCCGCTTCATCGCAACGCTGGGCACCGAAATCGCGGAAGTGGGCGTTCCAAATGGCACCATTCACAAACTCAATGAATGCGTTCGTTTGGACGACATCGATCGCTTGCAGCGGGTTTATCTCGGCATCATGCAGCGCCTACTCGGGCGCTGAACCATCGCCGCTTGGGTTCGGGTACTAGGCCTGGGAATGGCCGTCGTTCAAGCCTTTTAAGGGCACGGGCCAGTTGGCGATCATCGCCATGAAAAACAGCGCCAAACTCATTAAAAACACCCAACCGGCCATGGACAAGCCCAACCACGACCAGGTGATCGCCTGACATTCGCCACCGCCATTCCACACCGTCTTCACGGCCTCTGAAAACGACAGCATATCGATTAAGGCGTACACATCCGCGCCACAGGAAGGCAAACTGCCCAAGGGCTGCGCTTGCATCCAGACTTGTCGCAACGCCAAGGCCATGGCGACCGAGGCTAGCCCCATGAGGATCAACCCCCAGAGGCTTTGATAAGGCTTAGGCAATGCGAAGAGCGCGCTGAGCACAAACCCAATCCCCAACGCACTCACCGCGAACCGCTGCAAAATACACATATTGCACGGCTCCAATAACAAGCCGTGCTGCGCATACAAGGCGTAGCCCATCATCAACGCGCACACCGCCGCCCCAATCAGATTCAGTTTGGAAATCCGTGCGGCGTACAGCATGCGTCTTGAATTCACCCTTTAATGGTGTTTTCGACGTCGTCTAAATGGATGTGCCGGATGTCCTTGCCATGCACCATATACACGACGTATTCACAAATGTTCTTCGCGTGGTCGCCAATGCGCTCCAGCGATCGCGCCACCCACAACACGTCCAAGGCGCGGCGAATGGTTCGCGGGTCTTCCATCATAAACGTGATGCACTGTCGCTGAATGGAATCGTATTCCTCATCAATCAATTTGTCTGCACGACAAATTTGCAAGGCCGCTTGCGCGTCTAAGCGCGCAAACGCATCCAACGCATCGCGCAACTGCTGGTGCGCCTGACGGCCGACGTGCTTGATTTCGCGATACCGATCCGCCGGGCGTTCCATGCTCGCGAGCCGCGAGGCGATGTAGCCGATTTTCTCGGCCTCATCCCCAATCCGTTCCAAATCGGTGATCGTTTTGATGATGGCGACAATCAGTCGCAAATCGAAGGCCGCTGGCGCTCGGGTGGCGAGGATTCGGTTGCATTCCTCATCAATGGCCACTTCCATCTTGTTGACGCGGTGGTCGCCGTGCGCGACTTCTTCACCCATGGCACTGTCGCCGTCGATCAACGCTTGTACGCCTTTGGACAGTTGATCTTCGACCACGCCGCCCATCTGCATGACTTTCGAGCGCAACGCCTCCAAATCTTCATTGAAGCGGCGGGAAATATGCGGGCCCAGTTCTTTGACTTCCATGGTGATCCTCCAACTCCAATATACACCGTCTGCGGTCTAGTTTAAATCGCGATCGTACTTCAACCCAAGGTGGTAACCGCAGGTGATCGATACTGCTGAGGCTAGAGCGTGGACGTTGCAATTCTATGACAGAACGCCGTGTTCATGCGAGCGCCGAGACGCCGAGGGCCTCATCGGCCGAAATTCACACCGCGCAGAACCGTCGATCGCTTGGGATACGACACCGTTCGGGCTTTCAAATCGACCCAATGACCCATCATTTGTCGAGTCGCCTCCACCCAGCTGGACTCCAACGCCTGCTGCCGACAATCCGCTGGGTTGAGCGTCAACGCGCGCGCCACCGCCTTGGCCAAGTCCGTGTCCATGGCGCCCGTCACGCCGTCGCGAATCACGTCCAACGGACCGGTGACCGGGTAAGCGGCTACCGGCAACCCACAGGCCATCGCCTCCAGTTGCACCACCCCAAAGGTATCGGTGAGGCTCGGAAACACAAAACAATCCGCGTCCGCCATCACCGCCGCCAAGGCCTCGCCGTACAAAAACCCTGTGAAAGTGACGTCGGGATAACGCGCTTTGAGGCTGGGCAGCAAAGGGCCATCGCCCACCACCCATTTGTCCGGATACGGCAATTCGCAAAAACGTTCGAGATTTTTCTCGATGGCCACCCGACCCACACAAATTAAGCGCGGCGACGACCGCGGCGACTTCTGAAGAGCCGGTTTAAACAACTCCGTGTCCACGCCGCGCCCCCAATGCACCAAGCGGCGAAAGCCGCGTGCTTTGAGTTCCCGGCGCACGTGCGAGGTGGCCACCAAGGTGCGCACCGCCGCCTTGTGAAAGCCGCGTAACCACGCGTAAGTGATCGATTCGGGCAAGTGATACCGGGCGTGTAAGTAACTGGGAAACTGCGTGTGGTAGCTCGTGGTGAAACGCCAACGACGGCACAAGGCCGCGCGCCGCGCCGCCAGTCCCATCGGCCCTTCGGTGGCGATGTGCAACACATCCGGGTTAAACGCCTCGATTTCCGCGCCCAATTCCCGCGCACTGACCAACGCGAGTCGAATCTCCGAATACCCAGGCCAGGGCACCGTCGTGCGGTGGGCGGGGGTGAGCATTTCAACGTCGTGCCCCATCTCCAGCAAACTGCGATGCGTGGCTTTAAGGGTCGTCACCACGCCGTTGGTTTGCGGACTGTAGGCATCACTGACGATCACCACGCGCATGGCTTAGGCCGCCGATTGGAAATTCAAGTCGTGCGCCAATCCAGACGCCTCACTGACCGCGAGCGTCTTGATTGAATCCGTCCACTCGATCAGGGCCAATCGTCCATTGCGATCTTCGACCAACGCCGTGCAATGTTCGACCCAATCCCCATCATTAATGTATTGAATGCCATCGATGACCCGCATTTGAGGCACGTGCATGTGCCCACAAATGACGCCATCGCACAAACGCTTCGCCGCCGCGGCCACTGCCGCCTGCTCAAAGCGATCGATGAACGTGCGCGCGTCCGGAACGCGGGACTTAATCCACGACGCCAAGGACCAGTGTCCCAAGCCCAAGCGGCGTCGGGTCTTTTGAATCAATCGGCCGATCACCATCAGCGAGTCGTACAGCCGTTCGCCGACGACTTTGAGCAACCAACTGAACTTGACCGCACCTTCAAATTCATCGCCATGCACCACCCAAAACCGATGGCCGGAGGCGCTTTCGAAAATCCACTGCCGATGCACCTCAACGCCCGCCAGCAACGCGCCGTCCAGCGAACGAGCTGGATCGTCGTGATTGCCCGGAATGTAAATCACGCGCGTACCGCGTTTCACCAATTCGAAGATTTCTTTTAAAATGGCCTGATGCTGGCTGGGCCAATACACACTGCGCTTTAAGCTCCACAAGTCCACAATATCCCCCACCAACACCAAAGTGTCGGTCTTCAGGTTTTTGAGGAAGTGATGCAGATAGTCCGCTTGGCACCCGCGGTATCCCAAGTGAATGTCCGAAATAAAGACGGTGCGCAATGAAGGCAACCCATCAATCGTCATAGCGCACCCCTAGTCAGCGCTGTCGCGTTCCTGTGAGGATATCCAACGCAGATGACGAAACGATTGCAGTCGAATGACCGCCGTATGACGAGTTAAGTGGCGGAGGTCACCACGCGATAGCGCGGAAAATGCACAATAAACTCACTGCCCACCCCTTCGGTGCTGTGGATGTCGAGCGCCCCACGGTGACGCGTGACGGCGTGTTTGACGATCGCCAAACCCAATCCGGAGCCACCCGTTTTGCGATCCCGCGAGGGGTCAATGCGGTAAAACCGCTCGGTTAAGCGCGGCAAATGATGCTCGGCGATCCCCGGGCCGGAATCCCGCACCGAACAATGCGCGCCCTGCTCGTCGTCCCAATACCGCACCCACACTTCGCCTTCGGGCGGCGTGTATTTGCGGGCATTGCCGATGAGGTTCCCCAGAATGGAATGAATTTCCGTCTCTTTGCCTAAGATCACGCCCGAGGATTCAATGGCCAAATGAAACCGCGGCTTCGGCGCGGCGGCGGCCTGTTCCTCTTTGCGCATCAAGGCCAACATCGCCACCACATTCACCGGATCCAACGGCGCTTCATTGCCGGTGGTTTCCAGTCGTGACAGTTCAATGAGCCCTTCCACCACCGCTTTCATCCGTTCCACTTGGCGACCCATTTCCTCGACTGGCGCCTTCCACTCCGATTCGTGGTCGGTCTCCTCGCTAAGCGCGTCCAAGTAGCCCGAGATCACGGTCAGCGGTGAGCGCAATTCGTGCGAGGCGTTGGCCACAAAATCTTTACGCATGGCTTCCAGCCGCACCGTCTGCGTGTCGTCCAACACGATCAACAGCTGCCGATCGGGGCCATACACCGCCATCTGCAGTTTGAGCGATCGCTCTTGGCTAAAGCCATTGGTGGTGATGGTCACGGTCGACGAAAAGTCGTTGTGCTTTAAATATTCCGCAAACTCCGGATGCCGCACCATGGTATCGATGCGTTGGCCGTTGTCTTGACGTTTGCGCAGATTCAGCAACTCGGCGGCGGCGCGATTGAACCATTCAATTTCGCGATTGGCGCCCAGCAACACGATGCCGACCGGGATGACGGACGTCAGATCCCGAAATTCGCGCACCAGCTGAACGACGCGCTTTTTGTGAAATTGCTTACGACGATAAATGCGCATGATCAGCGCCAAAACGTCGCCCCACACCCCGGTGTAATCGGGCGCTTCTTCACGCGATCGGTGTTGCAGCCACCACTGCAGTTGAAACAATCGGATTTGATCGACGATGACGTAGCCGGACAACGCCACAATGAGCGTCACCGTCATTTGGTGGAGCATCGCCCCAACTAAGATGGCCACGGCAAAAAAAACCGCAAAACGGCCGACCGCCAATGACCATGCACTTCTCATCCGGTCATTATCGCTCAAACGGGCTTTTCTGAAAAGCGATAACCGGAACCGCGAACGGTTTGTATACAGGTTTCGCGGTTAACTTCTTCCAACGCCTTGCGCAAGCGACGAATGTGCACATCAACGGTGCGTTCTTCAACATACACGTTGCCACCCCAGACGCGATCCAACAGCTGTGAGCGCGTGTAGACGCGCTCGGCGTGGGTCATGAAAAACGACAGCAACCGATATTCCGTAGGCCCCAAGGTCACCGGACGGCCGTCGGCCATCACGCGGTGCCCTGCCTTATCCAACGTCAGTCCACCGGCTTCCACCCACTCTTCGGCGTGCTCCGGTTGAACTCGACGCAACACCGCTTGGATGCGCGCCAACAGCTCGCGCGACGAAAACGGCTTCGTAATGTAATCGTCGGCACCGCTGTCGAGACCGGCAACTTTGTCGTTCTCTTCGGCGCGCGCGGTCAACATGATGACCGGAACGTCTTTTAACTCGGGGTCTTTTTTGATGCTGCGGGTGAGTTCCAGACCACTGATCTCTGGCATCATCCAGTCCATCAAAATCAAATCGGGTCGGCGATCCGCAATCGCGGAACGAGCCTCTTTGGCGTTTTCCGCCTCATGAACTTCGAAACCCGCACGCTTGAGACCAAACGTGATCATCTCCCGTATCGCGCGCTCATCTTCTACGACCAATATGACTCGCGGGTCCATTTCGAGTTCCTACGTTTAGTGACCTGTCATATTACAACGTGACAATATGACAATTGTATGACAACACTCAATGACCTGATTTTACGACGCTTTCAGGCCTCCGAGGGGCGCGCGGCCTTAGGCACGCCGTGCGCCACTTGATCGCGCAAGTACACCGCTTCGGCCGCCTCAGCGGCCACCGAGTACCCTTGTTGATGATACCGTAGCGCCAAACGCGCCACCGCCTCGACGGAGGGCAGTCGCTCGGGATACACCGCCTGACAACCTAAACTCGCCGCCAGCGTCGGATACGCCGCAAAACCGTGACCCACGCCAATCGTCGTCCCCGCCCACGGCGGCAACGCCACCTGCTCGGGCGCGCTGACCCGTTCGGTGATCGTTGCGGGATCGTCACACTGCGGCCCCGTAAAACACGACCAATACACTTCGCCCAAACGCGCGTCCAACGCCGCCACCACCCGGGTGCTCGAGGGTGGGTGATCCGGCAACGCGTGCAAAGCCCCTACCGTCATACTGACCAAACTGGACACGCCGACCACCGGTCGATTCCACCCCAACCCCAGGCCTTGCGCGGCCGCCAGAGCAATGCGAACGCCCGTGAAGGCCCCAGGCCCACGACCAAACCCGATCACGTCCACCGCCGACGGACTCACTCCGGCGCGGCGCATGAGCTCAGCCAATTGAGGCACAATCTGCTCCGCGTGTCCGCGACCGATCACCGACTCGACGCAACTCAGGCGCTGGTCGACTAGGACGGCGACGCCAAATCCCTCCGTTGAGGTTTCGATGGCCACCACGACGCTCATGGCACCGTCTCCCCGAGCCTGGGCTCGGCGCCTTTCAGGTGGTGCGCCAAAAACGCCAGCGCGTCCGTCACCTCTTCCACAATCGGCATGGGCGGCAAGGCGCGTAAAATCTGCTTACCATACCCTTTGGTTTTCAATCGTCGATCTCCGATCACCACCACCCCCACATCGGATTGGTCGCGAATCAACCGACCCATCCCTTGCTTCAGCGCCAACACGGCTTGCGGCAATTGCAACTGACGAAAGCCATCCTGGCCTTGCAGTTCACACCCTTTGAGTCGCGCTTTGAATTGCGGATCGTCGGGGGACTGAAAGGGCAATTTATCAATAATGACCACCGACAAGGCGCGACCACGCACATCAACGCCCTCCCAAAAGCTCGCCGTTCCCAACAAGATGGCCTGCCCATCCGCGCGAAACTGACGAATCAGCTGATCCCGCGGTGCCTCGCCTTGGACCAAGGTCAACCACGCGTGGCCGTCGCGCTGAAGTCGCGCGCGCACCCACCCACTGGCCTGATTCAAGGCGCGATAACTGGTGAATAAAAAGAATGTCTTCCCCTCCGCACACTCCACCAGCGGCCAGGCGAGTTCCATCAAGGCCTCGGTGTGCGTCGGCTGAGTGGGCTCAGGCAACTGTGTGGGGATGACCAACCGCGCTTGGGTTTTAAAATTGAAGGGGCTCTCCAAATTGAGCGTCTTGGGCGACTGCAGGCCGACTCGGGTGCAAAAATGAGAAAAATCCGTGCCCACCGCCAAGGTTGCGGACGTGTAAATCCAAGCCTGCGGGTGCGCTTGGCGATGGGTCGCCAGCCGATCGGCCACTTCAAAAGGCGCAAACTCAATGCGAAAGCCGTGTTCGGTGCGTTCGATCCATTGGAGCCCGCGGGCAGAGTCGCTGTTGACCAGTTGGTTCGCGGTGTCGCCCAAAGCGCGCGCGCGCCGCGCCAGCGGCTTCAAATCCGATTCATCGACCACCTGACGCTCCAACGCGGCCGTCCAGGCCAAAAAGTCGGCCACCCACTCGCCAAACTCTTCAACGAAGAGCGACGGCGCGACGTCCCAGTCCACCCGCTCCAACGACAAATCCAATCGGCGACGGCATTGCGCAAAGCCCGATTCCAAGGACCACAGCACCTGATCGCTGGCGGCGTCTAAGCGCCCCAAACGCGTCAGCTCCAACCGCGCGTCTTTGATCAAGCCCATCACGGCACGGGTGGTCAACCGCAACCCGAAAAACTGCGCGGCGGTGTCTGGGAATTGGTGCGCCTCATCGACCACCACGGCGTCGACGCCCGGCAACAGTTCGCCAAAGCCGTCTTCCTTCATGGCCAAATCCGCCAACAACAAATGGTGATTCACGATGACCACCGCGGCCGACTGCGCTTCGCGACGCGCTTTGAGCAAATGACACCCTTGATAATTCGGGCACGACTGCCCCAAGCAATTGTCGGGCGTGGAGGTCACGTGCGGCCAAATCGGATCGGATTCGGGGATCTCGGCAAGCTCGGCCACATCGCCCCGTTGGGTGCGTTGCGACCACTGCTCAATGACCTTCAACTGCGACTGACTCGAGCGTTCCAGTCCCGGCAACAGAGGCGTCGCTAACGCGCGTCCCAAGCGATAATCGCAGAGGTAATTCGCCCGCCCTTTGAGCAGCGCCACCTTCACCGGTCGGCCCATGGATTGCGTCAATACGGGCAAATCCCGATGATACAGTTGGTCTTGTAAATGACGGGTTCCGGTGGAAATGATGACCCGCTTGGCGGACAACAGGGCTGGCACCAAATACGCGTAGGTCTTGCCCGTCCCCGTACCCGCTTCGACCACCACGTCGTGTGCACTGTGCAGCGCAGCATAAACCGCTTCCGCCATGTGAATTTGCGAGGCGCGCGGCTTATAGTCGGCAATCACCTGCGCCAAAGGTCCGTGAGACCCAAAAAACTCCGCCAACGTATGCACAGGTTAGTTCCCACTCTAGACGGTCATTCGACCCACAACACCTTTATTAAGTGTATCACCGAGAGCCAAGTGCTGGCCCAAGAACGCCTATAATGGTGAGCTTTTAAGGGTCGAGGATTTCAGCATGCAGACCACTGCCCCCATCGGCACCCACGCGTCATTAACCCAATGGGTAAACGAGGTTGCCACCCTCACACAACCGGACCAAATCGTTTGGTGTACGGGTTCAGAGGCCGAGCAACGCGCCCTGACCGAGCAATTGGTTCAGTCCGGTGAATTTCGGCCGCTCAATCCCACGCATTACCCCAACTCCTATTGGTACAAATCGGATCCCAAGGACGTGGCGCGAACAGAACATCTGACCTTCGTGTGCACCGAGCGCCGCGAAGACGCCGGCCCCAACAACGTGTGGATGGCGCCCGCCGAGGCCAAGACCAAAATGGCGGGACTCTTCGCCGGTTGCATGAAAGGACGCACGATGTACGTGATCCCCTACTGCATGGGACCTTTGCAGTCGCCGCTGTCCCGCTATGGTGTGGAAATCACCGACAGCGCCTACGTGGTGCTCAACATGCGCATCATGACGCGGATGGGGACGGGCGCGCTTGAACGCATCAACCGCGAGGGCCAGTGCGTGCGCGGCTTACACAGCACCGGCGAGTTGGATCCCGAGCGGCGCTTCATCATGCATTATCCGCACGAACACCTCATCATGAGCTTTGGATCCGGCTACGGTGGCAACGCCTTGTTGGGCAAAAAATGTCACGCGCTGCGCATTGCCAGTTATCAAGGACGCGAAGAAGGCTGGCTCGCCGAACACATGCTGCTGCTGGGACTCACCTCGCCCGAAGGGCAACGGCACTACGTCGCCGCCGCCTTTCCGTCGGCCTGCGGCAAAACCAATTTGGCGATGCTGCTGCCGCCGGAGTCAATGCCGGGCTGGACGATGACCACCATTGGGGACGACATCGCTTGGCTGCAACCGGGGGCGGATGGGCGGTTGTGGGCCATTAACCCCGAAGCCGGTTATTTTGGCGTGGCGCCGGGCACCACGTTAAAGACCAACCGCAACGCCTTTAAGATGATTAAAGGCAACACCATTTTCACCAACGTCGCCCTCACCGACAACAACGAGCCCTGGTGGGAGGGCATGGACGGCAAACCGGCGTTGGATTGGCAAGGCCGACCCGCGGGCGAGCACGGACCCTACGCGCACCCCAATGCGCGCTTCACCGTCGCAGCCACGCACAACCCAAGCTACGGTCCCGAAGCGGAAGATCCGCACGGGGTGCCGCTGTCGGCCATTATCTTTGGCGGTCGGCGCGCGAGCCTAGCGCCGTTGGTGTACGAAGCGCTGGACTGGAATCACGGCGTGCTGGTGGGCGCCTCGGTGGCCTCGGAAACCACCGCCGCCATCACCGGCCAAGTGGGCGTGCTGCGCCGCGACCCAATGGCCATGAAACCCTTCTGCGGTTACCACTTCGGGGACTATTGGCAACACTGGTTCAACATCGGCCAAAAACTCACGCGTCCGCCAAAAGTGTTTCACGTCAACTGGTTTCGACAAAACGCGCAGGGCAAATTTTTGTGGCCGGGATTTGGCGACAACCTACGCGTCTTGGAGTGGATGATCAAACGCATCGATCAGCGCATCGAGGCGCACGCCACGCCGATCGGGCTCATGCCCAAAGCCGCGGATTTGAATCGAACGGGTTTAACCCTCGACGACTCGGTGCTGACGGAACTGTTGGCGGTGGACACCGACGCGTGGAAGCAGGAGTTGACGGTGCTGGAAAACGATCTCGTGCCCTACGCCGACCGGTTGCCGCCGCAGATGCGACACCAACTGGACGCGTTGCGCGCGCGGCTACAGGGCTGAGTCCGCGCCCGCTTGGACGCGCAACGCCTCCCACAAAATCGTGGGTTGATAGGGGTGGGTCTGCGACAAACGCATCAGCGTTTGTTTGTAGCGGCGAGTGCCGGGCTGGTGGGCAAACAACCCCAGCAGATGGCGGGTGCTCGCCTGCACCCTAAACCCCGCCGCGCAATCGCGTTCCAAGTGCGGAATGAGCTGTTCAACCAATTCGTGTGGGGTGGGCAGAGGAATCTGCGGGTACAACCAGCGATGCGCCTCCGATAAAAACCCCAAGTGGTGGTAGGCCTGGCGGCCAATCATGACGCCATCGCAGAACGTGAACGCCCGTTGCACGGTCGGCAAGTCGTTGACGCCGCCATTCAACACCACCGTCAAGTCCGGTCGCCGACGCTTCAACTCCGCCACCAATTCGTAGCGCAATGGCGGCACATCGCGGTTTTGTTTGGGCGACAACCCCTTCAACCAGGCCTTACGCGCGTGCACGATGAACACCTGGGTCGGGGCTTGTGCGACACGGTCGATGAATTCAAAAAAGGTCTGCTCTTCCGGTTGGTCATCGATCCCCAAGCGACATTTCACCGTCACCGGAATCCGCACGACCGCGGCCATGGCCGCCACGCACTCGGCCACGAGCGCGGGCGTGGCCATGAGGCACGCGCCAAACGTTCCCTGCTGCACGCGGTCGCTGGGGCAACCCACATTGAGGTTAATCTCTTGATAGCCCCAGTCTTCGCCGAGGCGCGCCGCGCGCGCCAGTTGCGCCGGATCGGAACCGCCCAACTGCAAGGCGAGCGGCTGCTCCAGCGCGTCGTAGGTTAACAACTTGGTCGGATCGCCGTGCTCGAGCGCCGCCGCGGTCACCATCTCGGTGTACAACAGCGCGCGCGGCGCCAATAGTCGAAAGATCCGGCGACAAAACCGATCACTCCAATCCATCATCGGCGCCGTGGACAAACGTCGATCCACCGAGTACCCCGTTTAGGCGCGTTCCGCTCGACGGCGATCGCTCTCTTTGAGGAACCGCTTGCGCAGGCGAATGTTCATCGGCGTGACCTCCACCAGTTCATCGTCGTCAATGAACTCCATGGCTTGCTCCAAACTGAACTTGATCGGCGGCGTCAGAATCATGTTTTCGTCTTTGCCAGCCGCCCGCACGTTGGAGAGCTTCTTGCCCTTCAAGGGGTTTACCACCAAATCGTTGTCGCGAATGTGCAGACCAATCACTTGGCCCTCGTACACGCGCTCGCCGGGCGTGATGAACAACCGACCCCGCTCTTGCAGCGCGAACAACGAATAGGCCAAGGCTTCGCCTTGGCCATTGGCGACCAACACGCCTTGTGGCCGACGCGCCAAGGCCTTATCCAAGACCGGGCCATAGTGATCAAAGACGTGGTACAGCAAGCCGGTGCCGGAGGTTAAGGTTCGAAACTCCGTCTGAAAACCAATGAGTCCGCGCGACGGCATCGAGTATTCCAAGCGCACCCGACCCTTGCCGTCGTTGGACATGTTGCTGAGTTGCCCACCGCGCTCTCCCATCGCTTGCATGACGCCACCTTGGTGTTTGTCATCCACGTCAATGGTCACTTGTTCCCAGGGTTCTTCCGTGACGCCATCGCGTTCGCGCACCACCACCTGAGGCCGCGACACGGCCAACTCATACCCTTCGCGGCGCATGTTTTCGATCAACACGCCCAAGTGCATTTCACCGCGACCATACACTTTAAATTTATCCGGATCTTCGGTGTCTTCGACGCGCAACGCCACGTTGTGCAACAACTCGCGTTGCAGGCGATCGCGCACTTGGCGGGACGTCACGTACTTGCCTTCCTGACCGAAGAACGGCGAGGTGTTGGTTTCAAAGGTCATGCTGATGGTGGGCTCGTCCACCACCAAGGGTGGGAGCGCTTCGGGCGACTGCGGATCGCACAAGGTGTCGGAGATTTGTGGCGTCTCCAACCCGGCGAACGCGACGATGTCGCCCGCTTCGGCGCTTTGCACCTCAACCCGATCCAGCCCTAAAAATCCCAGCACCTGCGAAATCTTGGCGTTGAACGGGTCGCCGGTGCGCGGCAGAACGGTGACCGTCGCTCCTTTTTTCAAGACCCCGCGTTGAATGCGGCCAATGCCGATGGCGCCGACGTAGTTGGAATAGTCCAACTGACTGATTTGCAACTGCAACGGCCCACTGGGGTCCACCGACGGCGGCGGACAGTGGCTTAAGATCGCATCGAATAAGGCGTGCATATCGCCCGAGCGCACCGATGGATCGGTGCCGGCAAAGCCTTTTAACGCCGAGGTGTAGACCACCGGAAAATCCAATTGCTCAACGGTCGCGCCCAAGCGATCGAACAAATCAAAGGTTTGGTTCAACACCCAATCCGGTCGCGCTTCGTCGCGATCGATTTTATTGATGACCACAATCGGACGCAGGCCGTGTTTAAAGGCTTTTTGGGTCACAAAACGGGTTTGCGGCATCGGCCCATCGACCGCGTCGACCAACAGCAACACCGAGTCGACCATCGACAACACGCGCTCCACTTCCCCACCGAAGTCGGCGTGGCCTGGGGTGTCGACAATGTTGATGCGAAAATCTTTGTATCGGATGGCGGTGTTCTTCGCCAAAATCGTAATGCCGCGCTCTTTCTCCAAATCGTTGGAGTCCATCGCCCGATCCGGCAGCGCGGCGCGCGCGTCTAAGGTATCGGATTGTTTTAAGAGTTGATCCACCAGCGTGGTTTTGCCATGATCAACGTGAGCGATGATGGCGATGTTTCGTAACTGCGAGCGCACAATAGAGTCCTTAAATATTCATTAAAAAGCCGCTCATTATAACGGGTTTATGATGACATCCTTAAGAATTAATCGCTAAAGCGACGTAAAGTGACCCATTCATCGCATAAAACTTGAATATGTTCCTCCCAATAGCGCGCGCTTTCAAACCAAGGGAACGCTTTGGGAAACGCCGGATCATTGAAGCGTCGTAAGATCCACGCACTAAAATGCACCAGTCGAGTCAACTTTAACGCCGGAATCAACGCCCACTCCTGACGCGGGAAGGGCCGAAATTGCTCATACCCTTCCAGCAGTTCCGACCACTGCGCCCGCATCTCTTCCACCGATCCGGCCAACAGCATCCACACATCCGCCACCGCCGGCCCATTTTGAGCGTCATCCAAGTCCACAAAATGCGGCCCCTGCGCCGTCCACAACACGTTGCCGCGATGGCAATCGCCGTGAATGCGCAAGCGCGGCGTTAACCCGACGTGCTGCTCGCAGTCGTCAATCAATTCTAAAATTTGCTCACAGATGCGTTGATACCGCTCCACTTGATGAGCGGGCAATTGCTCGGAGTCCAACACCCATTGAGCCGAATCCACCAAGGTGCGCTGGCAGTCGACGATGGGTCGATGCACGAAGGGTTTAACCTGTCCCAATTGATGCAACCGCCCCAAGAACCGCCCCATCAGCACCCGATCGGCCGCCGTGCCGAGTTCAGGCCAATGGCCGCCCTGACGCTTGAACAGCGCGTAACGAAAATCGGCCGTATGAAATAAACTTTGGCCCTCCACCACGATCGGCGGCACCACCGGCAAGTCCAAACTCGCCGCCTCCAGCGCAAACGCGTGCTCTTCCAATATCGCCGCATCCGACAATCGATGCGGTCGATAAAATTTCACAATCAGCGGATCCGCCTCTTCGAGGTTAATTTGATACACCCGGTTTTCGTACGAATTCAGGGCCAACAAACGCCCATCCGTTTGAAACCCCAATCGATCCACGGCGTGCAGCAAGACCTCCGGCGTCAGCCCTTGAAAAGGCGTGCCCGGATCCAATCGATGAGTGGCGGCGCGACTCAACGGTGAAAGAAACGGGCGATTGAATCCACCACGTACTGAATCTGGTCTTGGGTCAGTTCCGGGTAAATGGGCAAGGCCAAGACTTCATTGGCCGCCGCTTCCGCCTGCGGACAGTCCCCCACCTTGTAGCCAAAGTCTTTGAAGCACGCCTGCAAATGCAGTGGCACGGGGTAATAAATTTCCGTCCCCACATTCGCAGCCGCCAAATGCTGTTTCAAGCCATCGCGGTCACGAATACGAATCATGAATTGATTGTAGATGTGCCGCACGTTTGGCTTTTCCGTGGGCAACGTCACGTGTGAACTCAAATCGTATTGACTGAAGGCGGCCCGGTACCAGGCGGCGTTGCGTTGACGAGCGGCGCTCCACTGATCCAGGTATTGAAATTTAACGTTGAGTACGGCCGCTTGAATTTCGTCGATTCTGAAATTACCGCCCACCCACGAATGGTAGTACTTGGGCTCACCGCCATGCACCCGGAATATTTTCAAGCGCTCAAACAACGCGGCGTCCTGCGCGGTGCACAACCCGGCGTCGCCAAAGGCGCCTAAATTCTTGGTTGGAAAAAAACTAAAACAGCCCACATCGCCAAACGAACCAACTCGCTTGCCGTCGATTTCGGAACCAATGGCCTGCGCCGCATCTTCAATGACCTTGAGATCAAATTCACGCGCCAGCGCCATTAAGGCCGCCATATCCGCCGCTTGTCCATACAAATGCACCGGCATGATCGCGCGCACCCGCACCTCCGTGGCTTTGTCGTAGACCTGCCCATGGCGCTGCACGCACTCGCTGCGCAAATAGCGTTCCACGGCGGTGACCGACAGGTTGAAGTCGGTGGGGTCGATGTCCAAGAATAGGGGCCTTGCCCCCACCCGCGCAATGGTACCGCCGGTCGCAAAGAATGTGAACGTTGGCGCAATCACCCCATCGTTGGCACCAATATCCAAGGCCATGAGCGCCAATAACAAGGCGTCCGTACCCGACGACACACCGAGGGCGTGAGCGCTGTGGCAATACGGCGCAAAACTTTTTTCAAGCGCCGCCACCTCCGCTCCCAAAATAAAGGCCTGACGCGCCGCAATGTCTTGAAGTTTGGGCCAAATTTGGTCGGCGTAGGACTGATACTGTCCCTTCAGATCCAACAGCGGTACATTCATGAGGGGTGTGGACACGGGCTCTCTCCATCGCCTATACACAAGCGGAGGCATTGTAGACCATTTGACCGCGGAGAGAGATCCCCATAAAAAAAGGGGCACCGTTTCAGTGCCCCCCGATTTCAGCGAGCGGTGCGTGAAGACTCCCGCACCGCTCTCATTGGGTCGTTAAGCCACCCGTCGTCGGCGCAGCATCAACAAGCCACCCAACGCGCTCAGGGCCAACAGATCCATGGCTCCGCCACCGCCTTTGGAGTTGGTGGTGACCGCTGCCTCCGTGGATCCCGTCGACGTGCCACCCGCATTAACGGCAGCCACGGCCACGTAGTAGGTTGTTCCGCTGGTCAACCCACTGATTGTCACAGAAGTGCCCGTCACGTTCGTGGCAGCTGGCGTTGCCGCCTCCTGACCCGAACGTGGGCCGAGGTAGACGTTGTAACCCGTCGCGCCCGTCGACGCCGACCAACTGACGGTGATGGACTGATCGCCGCCCGTCGCCGTCACACCGGTGGGTGCGTTAGGGACCACCACTTGGCTGACTTCGCTTGAGGCCACCGAACTGCCGCCGGCGTTTTGCGCGGTGACCGTGAAGTAGTAGGTTTGACCGGCTTTAAGCCCCGACACCGTCGCGCTGGTTTTGGTGACGTTGCTCAACACCGCCGTTGAACTTTCCTGTCCAGCAGCCGACCCTTGGTACACCGTGTACCCCGTGGCGCTGGCCGAAGCTTGCCAGGTCAAATCCACGCTGCCCGGGCTCGATGACGCCGTAACGCTGATTGGCGCCGGTGGCGTTGCGATCACCACCAACTCCGGCGACAACGCCGACTCCCCGAACAACGACAATCCACTGACTTTGAAATAGTAGGTTGCGCCTGGCGTCAAGTTGGTCAACGTGACGCTGTTGGAGGATTGGTTCCCCAAGGTGACCGTTGTCTCTTGTTGCGACGAACTCGCCTGATACACGTTATAGCTCGTCGCCCCCGTCAACGCAGCCCAACTCAACGTCACGCCATTCGCCGCCGGCGTCACCGCTAAGTTGGTCGGTGAAGAACGCAGAAACTGAACTGCGGTGACCAGGCCATCCACATTGAGCGTTCCCAACCCCGTGGTCAAATCGTAACCCGGTGTTGCGGGATAAGCGATTTGATTGTTGTACATCTCAACGCCAACCGTATAACTGGCATGTCCGAGGTTGGAGCACATCCCTTGAATGAGCGCGCCGGTGGGGCCACCAACCGAATGCGCCACATCACAGGGGCTCGAATTATTGCCAATCGTGATGTCGTGGAACACGCAGTGATCATCAAAATTGACGCCGTTCGCAGAATTACAGCTGGCGAGCAATGGACCAGGGCTATTCGCTGAGGTTCCATACTGCGTTGCTGCTAATTGATAAAGCATTGGATTCAACAAACCCATTCGCCCATCTTTGTTGGTGGCAGAAATTTGAGTTTGTTCCAATAACGCCAACGCGGAAGCGCTGATCGGCGTGGCCGCTGACGTACCACCATAGATGTCATACGGGTAATTACCGGCGTTATCGGCAATGTAAGGATCAAGTGTGAGATCGCAACTCGGTGAGTCGGGTGTACACACAATGACGTCACTCGCCATCATAGCGATATCCGGAATGGTTCGCGCCCTCCAATTTTGAATGCCTACCACATTCGCCTGCCAGGACGGCTGAGCATTCCCAGACTCGCAAGTCTGGCTTCCATTCGGACCCTTATCGAACACGCACGAACTAATGCCACCACCTGTGGCACCCGGCTCAAGCAACTCTTGCTTCTGCAAATCGTTCGTAAAGTGCTGGTTACAGAACGCCAGTGGATCGGCTGCCGTTGACGTGTAGATCGAATAGTTAATACAGCTTTGATTCCAGACATACTCATTGATGTAGGAGTTCAAATTGCCGTTCGCCGGATTATTGGCAGGCAACCTTAGGGTCACCGGCTCAACCTCGGTACCACCCACGGCCAATACGAATGGCGATGAGGCCAAACTACCAACCCGCAAGCCCCCAACCGCAGGCGCTCCGCTGTTTTGATCCAACGTTGTCGAACCCGCATCGCCCGACGCGACCAACACGGTGATGCCTTGCGCCGCGGCTTGCGCGAAAAGCACATTTGTGTAGGCATTCGTTACTTCCGAGCTGCTGGCCTCATCACCGTCGTATGAGACGCTCATAATGCCGCCTAAGTTTCGATTAACGGCGAAAGCGATCGAATCCACCACGCCACCGCCATTGGGATAACCCACTGCGTTAACCGTGATGACGTTCGCACCGGGCGCTAACGAAGCCACCATGTCCACATCGAGGTAGGCTTCCCCGGTATCCTCGCTCACCGCCCCGCCAGGGTCTTCCCCATTCACAGGCATACTGACGATTGGTGCTCGAGTGATCTTAAAGCTCTGCAAATACTTATCGATCAGACTTTGATCAACGTTGGCTTGACCCGCGATCACCACCGACACGCCTTTGCCATTAATGCCTTTCGCGTACTGTCGATCAAACCGATACATCGTTGCCAAGTCCGTAGGGCCTAACGCCAAGTACTGCTTTCCATTATCGGAAAAGAAGAAATTGGGCATCTGCTGCCGTGGGCTTCGTCGTGCATCAGGCCGCTTAAAGTCCGACTTACGGATTCCTTGCAGTCCGCGCACTCCCAAAACCGCTTGGGAAAACGCCGCCGGCAACGACACCCCTGAAGCTGACGAAATCCGTGGGCCTGCAGGGGTTACATAAGCATGTAAGGAACTTTTAAAAGCGGCATTAATCCGAGCGACCGACCCGCTGAATTCAATTTGATTTCGAGAATCCTCTACTTTCGTAACCGTGAGTCCCTGCTGGGTCAACCAAGTCGTGATTTGATTGATGTCGGATTGACTCATGCCATACTTCGCGCCGATCTGAGTAGGCGTCAGCCACTGATGATAATTGGGCGAGCGAGGATTCACTTGATCCAACGCTAACCGCTCCAGTGCTTGCTGGGCTTCGGCCGGGCGGTTGAGCGATAAGTGCAGATGGCTGAGCACTTGTGAGTCTGGTAATGCCCCTTGATCTGCGGCACGCTTTATTAAATTTTGGCTAACCGAATTTAACTGAACTGACGCGGTCGCGTAGGGACTTGCTGTGATCATCGACTGCGTAGCCGCATGAACGACCGAACTCTGCGTTATCCAAAACAGTCCACACAGCCCCGCTATTTTTGTTGTTCTTTCGAATAGGCGAGTAAACGACATGAGCATTCTCCTCGTGAAAATCGGTACGACGTCTGCGATAACCGATCATCCTGAGGTTGTCTTCTGCATATCCATGCTCAATCGCAATTCAAAATACTATATTCCAGCACTTTACAAATTGCAAACATTGCCTCAACCAACAGCCCAATGAACACCAATAACTTAAATAAATTTACTTCAATCAATTAGTTACCACACTTTGATGCGCACAAATGTGCTCTTGCAACAAACTCCCGGCCGAGAGACCTGCGCGATCCCGTCGCCCACCCCTAGCACCCTCTCGCCGGGCGGGTCTTCCGCAAACCACGGCGATTCCATCACCCTCATTTCACAGCCGCGAACAACCATTTTCAGTCAACGCGTTGCGTACGTTTATCACCATTCGCTGATATTTGATACCATTGCGACTGCGACACCGAACTCCACATCAACGACTCTTCAAAGGTCACGTTCATGGCAAAGCTCTCGACCATACGCCTCATTCGACTCACCGTGGTCGTCCTCGCCTTAGGCTATTTCGTGGCCACCAAGTACAACCTTTTTCAACGTGACCAAGAGGAGCACGCGCCGTCACCAACCCAAGTCCAGCCGTCAACCACCGAGCACATCACGGTGGGTGAGTTGCGCTTAACGCGCTGCGCGCTGGGCCCAGTTGAGCACCCGTTGTACGCGTCGGTGGAAGCCTACTGCGCCGAAGTAACCGTTCCCGAAAATTGGGCTGAACCAGACGCGGCTCACATCACCTTGCACCTCGCCGTCATTCCCGCGCGCACCGCAGAGCCGCAACCGGACCCGCTGGTGATTTTGGATGGCGGACCGGGTGGCGCCGCCACCGAAGATTTTCCGGGCCTGGCGCCGGCGTTCGGACGAATCTTGAATTCCCGCGCCATCGTATTGATGGACCAACGCGGCACGGGGCGGTCTCACCCACTCCACTGCGACTTTACTCAAAACAGCGAACGCGAACTCGATGAGAGCATCGATCGCTGCGTCACGGAACTCCAAAAGACCAGCCAACTGCAGTACTACACCACGTCCCAATCGATACAAGACCTGGAGTGGGTCCGCGCGCGTTTGGGTTTTGCGCACTGGAATGTGTACGGCGTCTCCTACGGCACGCGGGTCGCGCAACAATACGCACAGCGTTTTCCGCAGCGGGTGCGCAGCATAATCTTGGACAGCCCCGTTCCCAACACCTTAGCGTTGGGTCAAGAGCATTCACGCAACCTGGACGAGGCTCTCGCTCACCATTTTGACCGCTGTGAAGCTCAAGCCGACTGCAAACAACGCTACCACGATCTGCACGCGACCGCGCTGGCATTGAAAGCCCAGCTGGCTCAAAAACCCAAAACGGTGGCGATCGCAGACCCGTGGTCCAACGCGCCAACCTCGTTGACCATCAACGCCGACAGCTTTGCTCAAACCATTCGCTTGTTGAGTTACTCGGAAGCCTCCGCACAACTGATTCCGTATTTATTGACGGAGGCCAAGGCCGATCGTTGGCAACCGTTGGCCAGTGCCGAGTTGTTGGTGGGGCGCAGTTTAAAACCCATCACGCAGAATAATGTTTTAGAACTGTCGATTCTGTGCAGCGAGGATGCGGATCGCATCGTGGCCGACCCAGCCCAACAACGCACCGTGCTCGGAACCACCATGATGGACCATTTGACGCGCTTGTGCCGCCGTTGGCCCACCGCCCCCAAACCGGCGGATTTTAATCGCCCCCTCGATGCGTCCATACCCACCTTGATCCTGGCGGGAGACGACGATCCCGTCACCCCAGTGCGCTACGCCAACGACATTGCTGCGAAACTGCCGCAGTCCACCGTGCTCGTCTTTGCTGGCAGTGGCCACGCCCAAGTGGGCTCGGCGTGCGCGCCAATGATTTTGGAGAAATTCTTAAAGACCACCGACTTTAAGCAATTGCCCACCTCCTGCCTCAAATCCCTCGGACCCGCCGCGCCCATGTGGTCGGTGAATGGTCCAAAGGCCTAGGGCGCAGATGCTTTCCAATGACGACACCCGTTTACGCTGAGGTCTATGAACCATGATTGAAGTGAATCAACTCCATCGCGCCTTCGGTGAGGTCCAGGCCGTTTCCGGCGTCAGTTTTAGTGCGCGCAATGGCGAAATCACCGGCTTATTGGGCCCCAATGGCGCCGGCAAAACCACGACGTTTCGCATGTTGTACGGGGTGCTGAACCCCGATCAAGGCGAGGTGCTGATCGATGGCATGAACGTCTTGACGGATCCGCAGCAGGCTTTGAAAAAAATGGGGGTATTGCCCGACGCGCGCGGCTTGTATCGGCGCTTAAGCGCCCGCGAAAACATTCAGTTCTACGCCGATCTGCACGGCATGCCCAAGGCCCAGGCCCACGCGCGCATTGCCACCCTCATCGACACGTTGGGTTTGGCCGACATTGCTGATCGCAAAACCGAGGGGTTTTCACAAGGGGAACGGGTCAAGACCGCCATTGCGCGTGCGCTGGTGCACGACCCGCAGAATCTGTTGCTCGATGAACCCACCAATGGACTGGACGTCATCGCCACGCGTGCGATGCGCGACTTTTTAAAAGCCGAACGCGATGCCGGTCGATGCGTGTTGTTGTCGACGCACCTCATGCAAGAAGTGAGCGCGTTGTGCGACCGGATTGTGATCATCAACCACGGCAAGGTCATTGCCAGTGGCACGGTGGATGAACTCAAACAACTGAGCGGTCGCGACTCGCTCGAGGATGCCTTCATGGCTCTGATTGACGCCCAAACCAACGCAACCAGTGAGGCCGTGTCTTGAAAGCGTATTTGACTGTCTTAATTAAAGAGCTGCGTGACACCTCACGGGATCGACGCACCCTCATCAACGCCTTACTCATCGGCCCCTTGTTGGGACCGATCATTTTGGCCATCATTTTTACGGTCATCAGCAAAACCGCCGAAGACAATGCCGAGAAGCCTTATAAAGTGGCGGTCGTTCACAGCGAAGCTGCCCCGCAGTTCATCACCCGACTAAAGCATTCGGGCATGGAGTTGGTGAGCGTCCCGGACGAGGCGACCTTGGAACAGTTGATTGTCTCCAAGCAACAAACGGTCGGCTTGATGATTCCCGATACCTTTGGTCAACGGTTGACGGCAGGCGAATCCGCCGAGGTGCGGATGTTGTTCGACTCCTCGCGCGACACCATCGATTCCAGTCAGCGGCGATTGGAACAGGCCATTCAAAACTACAGCAACGAGATCAGTGGCCTACGCTTGGTCATGCGTGGGATTGCACCGGAAGTGACCCGTCCGATCCTCATCGCCGAACGCGACCTGGCCACGCCCTCCTCGCGAGCCGGGCAAATCTTAAAATCACTCCCGTACTTTTTAATTTTATCGACGTTCTTGGGCGGCCTGTTTTTGGCCATTGACGCCACCGCCGGCGAGCGTGAGCGGCAGTCGCTCGAGCCCCTGTTCACGGTCGCGGTCGCTCGGTTTGACTTGGTGTTGGGCAAACTGTTGGCGGTCATGACCTGTGCGCTCATCAGCATGTCGTTGAGTTTGGCGGCAATTTGCGTCATTACGCGCTTTATGCCACTGGATCTGATCGGCTTAAAAATCGAATTGAACGGCTACTTTGCGCTGAAATCGGTGGTGTGTTTGTTGCCGTTGATCTTTTTAATCAGCGCGCTGGAGTTGGCCGTGGCGTCGTTCGCCAAAACCTTTCGGCAAGCCCAGTCGTACATGGGGTTTATGCAATTGATCATTATTCTGCCGAGCACCCTGATCATGAGCTTGCCCTTTAATCAACCCGACTGGGTTTACGCCATTCCGTTTGTGAGTCAGCAGTTGTTGTTCAGCAAATTTTTAGGCAATGCCTCGCCGCCGGTGTTGTACAGCCTGATCGGCACGGGACTGACGGTGTTGTTGGGAGTGATCGCCGTGGCGATCACGGTGAAGTTGTTCAAGTCTGAAAAATTAGCGATTTCTACCTAAGCGATGGCGAGGGGGACGTGAGACACTCCCCCACCACCCACTCGCGCAACAGGGTTGAAAACGACAGTTGATCGTTCGCGGCAAGCGTCTCCAGCAACGCGGCCAGCGACTGGGGGGTGTGCAGCGCACCCAACAGGTGCGCTTCCAGCGCACTGAGTCGTTTCATCGCCAATTGCGAACGATGCCGCCACAGCAATACGGGGCCCGAGAGGACCTCGGCCTTCACCTGCGCTCGCACCCCATCCAGTGTGAGGGGTTCACACTGCCCTTGGTCCGTCCAAAGCCATTGGATCTCGTTCACCACGTTCACCGGCAGCGCCTCATAGTGGTCGAGGCGAGCCGCCGCAATCAGCTGAATGGGACTCGCCAATCGCTCGTCGTCCGCCAAGGCCAGCAACGCAGCAACGTTTAATTTGGGATCCTCTGCGCTGTGCACCACGGACAGCAGGTGGTGCTCAAAACGCGCGATCTCCTGCTCCACCGGATCGTCCAACATCGGCAATAATTGTTGCCCAAACTCCAAGCTGTACTGATCTAAATTGTAATGGGTTGGCGGCGAGCGATTCATCAGCGTCACACACCATTGAGAAAACCGCGCCTCGCCCATCGCGTTCGCAAGCCCTGGGTAGTCGGCGCGCAGAGCCTCTCGTAAGCGCAAGCGATACGCTTCCCAGTAGATTCGGACGCGCTGCTCCGCGTATTCCGGCGAAGGACCGGCAACACCCGACACCGCGCTGGGCGGGCGTCCGGACAGAATCCAGTCTTGCAGTTGCTGATAGCGGGTTTCAGACATGGTTAGGCCACGGACGAGGACGGATAAATTCGCTCAAATTGCTGCTTAACAACGCCCAACTCATCCAGCAGTTCTTGCAGCGGTGGGATGTTGGCATCCCGTTCGATCATCGTGCTCACCGGACCAAAGCGTCGCAGCGCGCTTTGATAGGCGCGAAACACCTCATCAATGATGGGCGAGTCGTGGGTGTCGATTCGATGCGTCCCGAAATCCTGATGGCCCGCCAAATGCATTTGCACCACGCGATCGCGCGGCAAGGTTGCCAAATAGGCATTCACGTCCAACCGATGATTGGCCGCACTCACCACCACATTGTTCACATCCAACAGCAACGCGCAATCCGCCGTCTCAGAAAGTTGAGCCAAAAACTCCGCTTCGCTCAGCGTGGAGTCTTCCCACTCCAAATAGGTCGAGGGGTTTTCCAGCGCCAGCACGCGTCCCAGACGATCCTGCACCGCCTTGATTCGATCCGCGACGCGTTGCAACGACGCGGGGGTGTACACCATGGGGAGTAAATCGTGAACTTTGGTGCCGGCAACGCCCGTCCAACACAAATGATCGGAGACCACCACTGGGTTGACGTGATTGACGAGTTTGGTCCAAGCCGCCACATAGCCCTCATCCAAAGGGTCAGTGGAGCCGATGGACAAGCCAACGCCGTGAATGAAAAAGGGATAACGATCGCGTAAGGCGTCCAACACCGACCAGCGATGCGGGGCCATGTAGTTTTCAGCAATGATTTCGAACCAGTCAACGCCGGTCGAGGGTCCGGCCAGAACGGCCTCCAGGTGTGGTGTGCGTAACCCTAACCCAAACCCTTTAAAAGGTATGCCAAATCGATTTTGGATGCACCGATCTGGCATACCACACCTGCTTTCGATCGACTTACTTCTTCGCGGGTTCCGTCTTGCCGCCCATCTTCATGCACATATCGGCGTTGTCAACGGTCATCCACTCATTGGAATCGTTATCTTTCTTGGCTTCGCCCGCACAACCGTGGTTGTTGCCTTTGCAGCCATTGTGATGCGCTTTGGCAACGCCATAGCACTTCACTTTAGCGTCCTTGGCTTCTTCCGCGTGCGCGGTAATCACCAAAGCGGAGAGCAACGCGCCGGTGATGGCGCTGGTCAATAATGTCTTATTCATCAAAATCTCCTGATATCCAGTGGCGTCGACGATTCGTCGCCATCCCCTATAAGTTCGGACTAAACCGCCAACGGGTTACGCGCCGACCGCAAAAACCAGAATCGACCCACCACCCTTCCCAGCACAGCGCAACCCACAATGGGAGCGTAATGAGCGAGCAACACATGACTCAAGGATGCAATATTACAGGCGCAGCACAACACGATCGCCGACAAGGACAAACCCGCCCACATCAACATTTCACCCATCTGCGCTCCATTTGCAAACAGTTTATGTCGAAAAAACAACAACCCCAGCGCGCCGGGCGCGAGACCGATCAACACCACCGGCACCAGGCAATCGCCGATCTCCACAGGCTCCGCCATCACTTGCTGTTTGACCACCGCCGCCAGCACCAGCGACACCAGCAGCGCGGTGGCCGCCAGTCGCGGAATATAGGGATAGGCATTCTGTTGATACGTGTCGGGAACCGCGTACAACACCACGGCGCGGACTGCGAACACCAACATCACCAGCAACAACGCCAGCTCGCTGACGTTCCAAGGATCCCCCAAAAACGACGAAAAATCGGGACGTGGCTCTTCCCACACCACCCCGATCACGGCGTACGCCACCAACACCAGCCCGATGGCGATCCAATGTTGTCTTAAATCGAGGAACGGTTTGAAAGGCTTTAGGTCATCGGATAATTTATCTATATAACTATCAATATTCATGACATCCTCATTTTTTGGCGGACTTTTTCATATGCGCGGTGCGCATTGACTTTGACCGCCGCTTCACTCATCCCTAAGCGAGCACTGATCTCTTTCACCGTATACCCCTCATGATGCATGAGGTATAAAATCGTTTGCTGATGTTCTGGCAACTCCTTTAAGTACGACTCAATCCAATCCTCGCGTTCCAACTCCCACTGAATATTAGCGTCGTCTTGTACAGAGGCCAGTTCATCCAGATTAACCCATTTGTCAACCTGACGCGAATAACGCACTCGAAAATAATCGTTCAAACGATGCCGGGCGATCGCCAATACCCACGGTCGGTAGGGTCGATCCGTATTAAAAGACGGCAAAGCACGGTGGACGCTTAAAAGACTCTCTTGAATCACATCCTGCATCTCATCGTTATTCGCCAAGTATTTGGTCAAAAAAGACTTGAGAATACCGACCGTCTCGCGCAGCAAATGCGCGTAGGCTTTTTTACAACCACACTGCACCGGTTGGATCAGTGCTTCACACTCAATGTGACTTGGCTGGGTCATCCCAATGCTTCTTCCCTAAAGTTCGTCTCTTACTAGTAAAGAGGTTTCATAAATCATAACAAAATATTGAAACCGGCAACCCACTGGTCCAGTACCGGAACCAGGGACACCCACCCTAAATGAGAACATCATCCCAGCCATTCGTTCCCGCGTTGCCGCACCAACGGTCACAAAATTGCAAAATCACCACTATTTTTCAATTTTCTGTAACCGACGGGGCTTTAGACCCGAACTGAGTTAAGAATGCTACTCATCCAACCGTATTGTGAGGCTTTTCATGCAACTTCAAGCACTGGTTAACAATTCTTCACACTTATACGAGCGCGTGACGCGGGCCATGCGGCCGGTCCTCATGCTGTTGGTCCGTATCAACATCGGTCTGGTTTTCTTTCGCTCCGGGGTTGTGAAAATTGAGGACTTTTCGGGGACCGTCTTTTTATTCGCCAACGAATACCACGTACCCGTATTACCGCCCCTATTGGCGGCAGTGATGGCCACCGCCTGTGAACTGGGTTGCTCGACGCTCCTGATGGTGGGATTAGCCAGTCGACTGGCGGCCCTGCCCTTATTGGTCATGACCGGCGTCATCGAACTGACCTACGATTCCGGCAATCCGGAACACTTATTTTGGGCATTGAGCTTGTTGACCATCGTCGTGTATGGCGCGGAGTGCCTATCCATTGACGGGTTTATCATTGCCAGAATACGTCAACAACCCTTGTGCATTTTCAAATGGGCGCGGTCTGGAGACTAGACTGGATACCGATCCGACGAACGTGGACGGTGGGCACCGCATCGGAAACGATCGGTGCCGACGGTTGAGTGAATGGCGTCCCCAACGGGATTCGAACCCGTGTTACTACCTTGAAAGGGTAATGTCCTAGGCCTCTAGACGATGGGGACTTACAACCACTTTCACTCAATCTTCGTACGCATCAAGCCTCGTCACCCCTCCAATTCACGACTGAACCGAAGTGGTGGAGCTAGTCGGGATCGAACCGACGACCTCTTGCATGCCATGCAAGCGCTCTCCCAGCTGAGCTATAGCCCCGAAGGCAATATCACGAAGCCGCCTAGAATAACTAAAGCCAGCCCAAGATGCAAGTAAACCATTGCGCTCAGGCCGCGGCCATCCGGCCTTAAGATCCTGTTTTAGTTACCGAATGCCCCAACATGAGGGAGCGACTGGACGCCGGCCCTACCCTTCAAGTCGCCGCCAACGTGGCCAAAACTCGCTCTTTAACCTCGGTCGGTCCCAAAATGGCCAACACCTGGTCGATGGGGGGCGACACCGTGCCTCCCGCCAGCGCGATCCGCAGCGGCTGAGCGATTTTACCCAGACCCACACCCTTTTCTTCACAAAAGGCCTTCAAGGCCGCGTGTATCACCCCGGCGTCCGCGCCGCTGGCCAAGGACTCGAATCGCTGAACCCATTCCAACAGATGCCCACGCGCCTCGGCCGTCAAATGCTTCTCGACCTCTTTGGGATTCCACTGTTGTGGTCGCTCAAAATAAAAGCGAGCGCCATCGGCCATTTCCTTGAGTGTTTTGGCGCGCTCACGCAAGGACTCCGCAATTAATCCGACGCGGTCAAATGGCCCTGAACACCCGTCGTGCTCCAGACGGTGCTGCAACGCCACGCCCAGCTCGGTCGCGGGGAGTTTCATTAAATGCTGTTGGTTGGTCCACAACAATTTGTCGGGGCTTAAGGCCGCCGCCGATTTGTTGACGTGGTGCAGATCAAATAAGGCCGCCATCTCCGCCAGCGAAAAGATTTCCTGGTCGCCATGCGACCAACCCAAGCGCCCAAGATAATTCAACAAGGCCTCGGGCAAGAACCCTGCCTCGCGATACTCGAGCACGCTGACCGCACCGTGACGCTTCGATAGCTTTTGGCCGTCCGGCCCCAAAATCATCGGCAAGTGCGCGTAGTGAGGTGGTGCGCCGCCCATCGCTTGGAGCAGATTGATCTGCCGCGGCGTGTTGTTGATGTGATCGTCCCCACGAATCACGTGAGTGATCTGCATATCCCAATCATCCACCGCCACACAAAAGTTATAGGTCGGGTTGCCATCGGAACGCAGGATGATCAAATCATCCAATTCCCGGTTGTCAAACACGATCGGACCGTGAACCAAGTCCGACACCACCACCTGACCTTCCGTGGGGTTTTTAAATCGCACCACCGATCCGCCCGGGCTCGGCGGAAGCCCCAATTCTCGGCACCGCCCGTCGTAGCGCGGCTTTTCCTTACGCGCAATCTGCTCGTTGCGCATCTCATCTAGGCGTTCTTTGGTGCAATGACAATGATACGCGTGCTTTGACTCGATCAACTGCTGAATGACGGCGGTGTAGCGATCGTAGCGTTGCGTTTGATAATAAGGCCCTTCATCGCTGGTTAACCCCAGCCACTTCAATCCATCCAAGATCACCTCAACGGCCTCCGGGGTCGACCGCTCTCGATCCGTATCCTCGACCCGTAAAATGTACATGCCGTGGTGCCGCTTCGCGTACAAATAGCAAAACAATGCGGTGCGCACGCCCCCAATGTGGAGCATGCCGGTGGGACTGGGAGCAAATCGAGTTCGGACGGTCATGATAAAAACCCTAAGCTACAGGCGGCCATGGTAGCAAATAAGCCCACTGAAAACAGCTTACTATCTGAATTTTATAGGTTTTTTAAGTACACCGTCTTGACTTTGGCCGACAACTTGCGTATCGTTTGCGCTGGTTGGGCGGTTAGCTCAGCGGTAGAGCACTGCTTTCACACGGCAGGGGTCACAGGTTCAAATCCTGTACCGCCCACCATTCCAACATAAACCGAGCGTGGTCACGTCGTGCCGCGTTGTATAAACGGAAAGCGCTCAAAATATTGTCGCGCGTCCCTTCGCGGGTCGTTCTCCACTTTGAATTCTTCATCAATCATCAATGTTTCTCTGTGATTCAGAGAATATGGCACCCAATTAAAATCATTGCTGCAATTCGGGTTGCCGGTCTGGACGAATTGACGAAGCATATTCCTCAACCGCGCCGATATTATTCGGGCGTCCTCACCATTCCCACTTAACGAATCGGCAACAGCGGTCGTACCAAACCACAACGGAATGTCCACCATATGACAGGCCCGCAACGCACTGTGTTTCGGAGCAAAATTGACTTGATAAACATACGCCGGCGCGCCAGCCGAGGCCCGAGCCTCCGCTTCAATAACACCCCCTCGCCAAGAACGACTGTCGGTGACGGCTCGGTAAAAGAGATCTGCCGGCGACGCCTCCGGCATCAACTTACGATAAAACTGAACCACATCCCTCGGATCGCAATCAATGCGCATTTCACGCGCCAATCGCGCGGTGACGTCCTCAAACGTGTATGAATCGATAACCTTCTGTTCGGCGCTAAAAAAGATCCGCACCTCATCCCGCGTACCGCCAATGATCATCGGTATTTTGGCGCACTGGCGTGAGATCTGCGGAACGAACGGGTGTTGGGGCAACGCAGCCAAATCTAATACGGGTCCAAAATATATTTTGGAATTGTCGATCGTCGGATCCGCCAACTCGCAAGCCTCAATCAATCGCTCCAAATCGACGTTCACGATCTCATCGACATTGTGCGGTTTTATCTTTAAAAACTCCAAAACCGTCTCGGCTCGCCTCTTGGCAGCAAGAGGCCCAGAGGCCGTCACCTGTTGCCCGCTCATCGTGAGCGCTCTATGAAATAGCCCGTCCGCGAGAGGCATTGCCATCAACGACGCGATTTTTGCACCCCCACCGGACTGACCGAAAAGAGTAACGCAATCGGGATTACCGCCAAAATAGCCAATGTTGTCTTTTATCCAGTGAAGCGCCAGGATCACATCCAAAAGACCTGTATTGGCCGAATAGCGAAACTTCTCAGAGTCGAATAGCGACAGCGATAAATGCCCCAAAATGCTCAATCTGTGATTAAGCGTGATGACCACACACCTTTGCTCGCGTGCCAGGATCGAGCCATCCGTCAGTGGACTGGAACCCGAGCCGTGGCTGTATTCGCCACCATGCAAATAAACCAACACCGGTAATGAATCGTGTCTGGTGACGTTGTCAGGCACCCACACGTTGAGAAAGAGACAGTCCTCGCTCGTCGGCTCGAAAGGATGTGTCTGCGGACTCGCCGCGCCAAACGAACCAGCATCCACTTCACCCGAAAACGACTTCGCGGCGGCTGCGGGTTGAAAACGGTTGAATGACGTATCTTCGCCGTAGCGAATGCCCTTGAAAACGATTACGCCATTATCGGAATGACCACGGTATCTTCCGCGGTTGGTTTTAATAAGCCTTGAGGCTTCTTTTGACAACACCAGCGCTGGAAAGTAGGCGCTGATTAGCCCCGCGGCGATAACAGTGCGCCTAGTGATCGTAGTGCGCACTGTTAACCCGCAGTCTGATTAGAACTGGTATCGGAACCCAGCCATATACTCACGTCCGGTCCAGTGGACGTAGTACGGCATAACCATGTTTGTATCGTCAAACTCCACTTCAGGTTGATTGCTCAAGTTAACACCTTCTAAGGTCAACTTAAGCTTCTGATTAACGCTGTATTGGATTGACGCATCAATGTTATGACTTCCCAAGAATCCATCGGCGTTGGTGCCAACTTCTTGACCCGGGATTTTGCTCAGATAGGTGCTGCGGTAGGCATCCGACAATCGAATGCTCCACTTGTCATCTTCATAGTACATGGTGAGGTTGGTCGTAACCCGCGACAAACCCGTCAATTGATTCTGAACAAATCCACCCGAACCGTTCGGATAATTGACCTGGGAATTAGCACCGGTGTAGTTTCCGATCACACCAAGATGCTTCAAGAAGCCAGGCAAGAACGATAAGGGCTGTTGATAGTTAACTTCAACGCCCTGCACCCATCCACCGCTGGTATTTTGAGGGGCCGAGAACGACCACGTGGCCGCCGCACTACAACCCGGTGTAGAGCCGCACGCACTAACCGCCGCCGAATCGGGAATGCCGTACGGGTTGCCGGTGAACGGAATATTTTGCGTGTTCGATGTCACCAACGTGATGATGTTCTTGCGGAACCCAGCGACCGAAGCGATCGCGCCATGCGACGGATACCACTCCAACGCAAGGTCATAGCTGTCGGCTAAAAACGGCTCCAGTTTCGGGTTACCGGTCTTAACGGTATACGACGTACCAGAAACGCTCACCGACGTCGCTCCAACCAGCGATGTCAAGTCTGGACGGGCCATCACTCGTGAGGCGCTGGCTCGAACAACCGCATTTTCTTTCACGTCGTACGCCAAGTTCAAGGAAGGCAGCGAATTGTTGTATTGATTATCAGCAACCACAGGCGACAAAATGCTGCTCACATAGGAGTAGCCGTTTGAATGTTGCTTGGTCTGCACTTCGCGAATGCCAACGTTTCCACGCAATGGCTTGCCGAACAAATTAGTTGTGAAGTCAAACTGAACAAACGCACCCAGATCTTTTTCATTGATGCTGAAGTTGTTACCCAAATCCGCGGTATTACTTAACCCAAACAACGATGAGCTGTAGAGGGACAATGCGTTCGCAGCCGACGCCACGCTGGGACCGTACCAGGTTGTGCCCGCCGTGTTGTACGTGGCTCCATACGAGCTAACGGGAACTCCCAAGAGCGACGAGTAAGCATTCGTCGAGTTAACCGACTCGCCGTTCACCAATCGTAACGATGTGGTTGAAAAGCTAAATTGCTTGTAACTGGCACCAGCCGACAACCGTGCGTTGTCACTCCAGTTGAAATGCATGGTTTCCGCGATGGTTTCAAACTGGTTGATCGCCGATTGTGGTCGCTCACGCACTTCCGTCAGTACCCATGGACCGGTGGCCAGATTCGCGTTACCAAAATTCAGCGTAGGAAGGTTGTTGGTACCGCTGAATGCGTAGCTAAAGCCCTGGACATTATATTGATCCCATCCCAGCGTTGTTTGCACCGGGTTTTCGAAATCAGAATTATTGAAGCCAATCAACGTCTCGGTGGAGAATCGATTGCTCCATCGATCGACTTGATTGAAAGTTATTTGGTTAAAATTTGTATGCAGAACGTCAAATCGATTCTCAGTACGGATGTCCACACCATTAAACGTACCCGACGTCATCACGTTGTTGGCACCGATCGTGCTTTGAACAACGGCAATGTTGGCTACGCTGGTACACGTTGCTGCTGATTTACACGCGCCAGTTCCACTGAATCCGGGCGCTTCAATGTATCGTTCCTCACGATGTCCACCCCAATAGGAATGAAGCACGTCGAGATCGCTTTCATGATTTTCGTTCGGCTTAAATTGCAACGCGAAAGACAAACCCAATCGATCCTGATCTTCTAAATATTGATCGTAACGCGGGAATCGGGGGTGGAAAGAACTGTCCGCAGCGGCACACGCAGTCGGCAACGGGTAAACCTGACAATTGGTTCCGGCCACTGAGCCAAAGCCAACCAACGGCTTGGTACTTGTACCACCGGTTGACAATACTTGGGCTTCATCCCAACGAACCGTCGAATAGCCCTCGTCTAATAATTTGCGGCTGCTGTAGGACGCCGAAACCAGCACGCCTATGGTTCTGTCGTCATTCACACTGGATCCCAAAAATGACAATCGCGGACCAGTGCTCTTCGATAAATCGTTGTAATCGGCTTTTGAATTAAAGACGAATTGATCCGTCTTAAAGTCAAATGGTCGCGCCGAGTGGAGGTCAATGGTTGCGCCCAACGACCCTTCGTCAACCGAGCCCTCTGATGTTTTGTGCACTTCTAAATTGGTAAACAAATCCGAGGAAAAGACGTTGAAGTCAAATGCTCGTGTACGGTTGACACCGCCATCGTTGTCGGGCGCGCCGACCGATGCGGTTGCTTCCATACCATTGATGCGGGTGCGCGTGTACTGCGGGCCTAATCCGCGAACGGATATTTCACGGCCCTCGCCGCCTTCACGCGTAATGGCAACGCCAGGAATTCGTTGCAGAGATTCAGCGAGGTTGCTGTCCGGAAACTTACCGATGTCCTCCGCCAAAATTGCGTCGACCTGCGAGGTCTCTAAATGCTTCATGTCTAACGCGCGTTCTAACGACAAACGGTAGCCGGAAACAACGATTTCCTCTAACGTACCCGCATTGGAAGCAGCAGGACCATCCGCAGCCAAAACATGAGCAGGAACCAACGTTGCGCCACTTGCCAAAACCAAAAGCCGCAACGAATTTTTATTTAACCTTCGCATTCTCATCTCCCCCCCCAAAAAATGGGTCATACGTAAACTTACTTTTAACTTCTAAACGGTGATCTTATTGCAATGCAATATGACACCGGTATCATTTATTGCCCCTACTTTAATGACGGCGACACAAATTTGTCAAGCAATTTCTACTCCCTATCGGGCCAACCACCCACCATCAACCGGCAGAACCGTCCCCTGAACGTAGTCTGATGCTCGCGAGGCAAGAAACACAGCCGCTCCACCGAGATCGCTTGGCGTGCCCCAACGTCCGGTAGGAATTCGACCCAAAATTTCTTGTTGACGTTTCGGATCGTTACGTAAGGCTTCGGTGTTATTTGTTTCGATATAGCCGGGTGCGATCGCATTAACATTAATGCCGTGAGGCGCCAACTCGTTGGCGAGCAACTTGGTTAACCCTGCCACCCCACTCTTGCTCGACGTATAAGACGCAACGCGAATACCACCTTGAAAAGACAGCATGGACGCGATGTTAATTATTTTTCCCGGTCGATTTGAGTTAATTGCCCTTTTAGCAAAGGCCTGACACATAAAAAAGACCGATTTCAAATTAGTATCCATGACCAAATCCCAGTCTGACTCCGAGAAGTCAACGACCGCGGATCGTCTAATGGTCCCGGCGTTGTTAATCAACACATCGACCGAACCCATCACCGACTGCGCTTCCGTCCACACCGATTCAATCGGCTTAATCGAGGACAAATCCGCATGTATAAAGTGAAAACGACGTCCTGATGCTTGAACAGCCGCAGCGGTTTCGGATGGAGTCGTTCGACCCACCGCGACCACATCCGCTCCCGCCTGTGACAACGCAACCGCAATACCCTGTCCGATGCCCGTATTGGCACCCGTAACCAGTGCGACCTTTCCATTCAGCGAAAATAAGTCGTTATTCACTTTGCATTCCTTTTATTTGAGTTGGCAAATATCCAATACATTCATATCGGTGTAATCCAGATTTTCACCAGCCATAGCCCAAATAAAGCTATAGTTACTGGTGCCAGATCCCATGTGAATCGACCACGGTGGCGACATAACGGCTTCGTCGTTTGCAATCACGATATGCCGCGCGGACTCAGGTTCGCCCATAAAGTGAAAGACGCGCTGATCATTGGCTAATCCAAAATAAAAATAAACCTCAGATCGACGATCGTGGATGTGCGGCGGCATCGTATTCCAGACACTTCCGGTCTTCAATTCCGTAAGCCCTAACAGCAATTGGCAAGACTGGCATGTGCTCGGCACAATATACTGATAAATCACACGCTCATTTGAAGTCTCCAGAGAGCCACGCGCTAACGGGACGGCTTGATCAATCGAAATTTTCTGCACTTTATAGCGTGCGTGGGCGGGCGCGGAAACCAGATAATACTTCGCTGGGGAATCTTTGGAGTTGGAATGGAACACCACTGAGTTGGTTCCCATTGGAATATAAAGACCGTCTTTAGCTCCTAAATCATAACGAGTGCCATCCACTTCAACATAGCCGGCTCCGCCGACATTAACAACACCCAACTCGCGTCTTTCTAAAAATGGAGCGCCCGACACCGGCGCAGTTTGTGTCGGCAATGCGACGCCTTTGGCGATGGGCATCGCGCCGCCAACTACCATTCGCTCATTATGGCTGTAATTCAAAACAACCGCGTCTGCAACGAATAGTCCGCTCATTAAATAGCGGTCTCGTAACATTTGATTAGTCGCGCCAGAGATGGAATCCGGATGAGTGGCATGCAACACTATCTTAAACATAGAAAGTCTCCTAATTACAATTACAATTTATACGCCGCTTTGGGTAATTTTTCGGTCAAATCGCGAATTACCTCAAATGCATCCTCTTCGGACAAACGACCGTCCGCTACGAGCGTCGCCAAATAACCCGCATCAACTCGTCTCGCCATGTCGTGACGAGCGGGAATAGATAAAAATGCCCGTGTGTCATCGTTAAAACCGACGGTGTTGTAAAATCCGGCGGTTTCGGTTGTATTTCTTCTGAACCGATACATGCCTTCCGGACTATCGTGGAACCACCAAGCTGGCCCCAGTCGCAATGCCGGGTAATGCCCCGCAAGCGGAGCGAGCTCACGCGCATAAGTGCTTTCATCTAATGTGAATAAGATGATCGATAACGACTGCTCCGTCCCGAAGGCATCCAGCAATGGTTTAAGCGAATGCACATAATCTGTGGCCTGAGGTATGTCCGCACCCTTATCACGTCCATGGCTCAAAAATAGACCGTGATTATGGTTTCTTACCGCCCCTGGGTGAATTTGCATGACCATGCCGTCGTCCAAGCTCATTCGTGCCATCTCTGTCAGCATTTGCGCTTGAAATAACTCCACATCGCTCTCGCTCGCCTTCTTACTCACAATCCGCAAATACAAATTCTCGGACGCCTTAGGGTCTAAATTTGCCGTACGGCACGTTGAATGCCCGTGGTCAGTTGCCGTCGCACCGAAGGCCCTAAATTCAGCACGGCGCTTTCGATGTGCAGACAGATAACCTTGCCAACTGTACACGTCCTCACCAGTCAGTTCGCCAAACTCTCTCAATGCCTGGTCAAAATCTTCGTGACTCGCGTCTATCACGGCATCCGGACGATAGGTTGGTATGACTCGACCAGCCCAGCCCGATTCACGAATGGCTTTGTGATCCACCAATCGATCCGTAGGGCCTTCCGTGGTTGATAACAATGCAATATTGAATCGTTCGAACAGCGCTCTTGGTTTAAACGCATCACTCTTTAAATGCGCATTAATTTGATCATAATAGTCATCGGCCGTTTCTTTTGAAAGCTGCTCCTTGAAACCAAATACCTCAAAAAACACTTGATTTAGCCACATCGAAGAAGGCGTTGCCCTGAACAGATAGAAATTCTCAGCGAATATCCGCCAGGCCTTTCTGCGATCAGACTGAGTGGATTTGCCGTGCCTTGGAACACACAAATCGTCGATGTAAATACCTTGGCTGTACAGCATCCGGTATAAGTAGTGATCGGGAGCCAAAAGCAACTCAACCGCATCGGTGAAGTTTTCATTGGATGCAAACCAATGTGGATCGGTGTGACCATGAGGGCTGATTATTGGCGTATGCTTGACGCTCTCATAGAGACGGCGAGCAATAGCGCGCACCGTCGAGTCTATCGGGAACAATCTATCGGAATCTAATTTTAGTGGTTTAGCCATGATTTTTTAACTCTCAACAAACAATCAGGTGGCGGGCTTTGCCGTCGAATTGCGTTGCACCAATCGAGTGTCGTGCATTCGCGAAGCCGCATCTTTCTCTTTTCGAATAACGGCCAATAACATTTCGGCCGCAGTCTGTCCCATGTCATACACGGGCAATCGTACAGAACTCAATGGTGGCCATAAACGCTCCGCCATTGGCGAATCGTCGTAGCCGATGACCGACAAGTCGTGGGGAATCGAAAAGCCAAGCTCACGTGCCGCGTTATACACACCCACGGCCATTTCGTCGTTTCCAGTAAATATCGCCGTGGGCTTTACTTTACGACTCAATAACTGCTGAGCCGCTTTCAATCCACCATAATAAGTGTAGTCCGACACCACATCGAAATCAGCTTTTAGGCTTAACCCTTGCGCTTCCAATGCTTCTTTGAATCCTGCGCGTCGTTCATGTGATGAGCGAAAGTGATTGGGACCAGAAATGTGCGCAATTCGAGTATGCCCCAACGAGCCGAGGAGCTGGGCCGCTTGAGCAGCGCCGCTGCGATCGCCTGTAACCAGCATCTTATTTGAGGACTCAAGCGTAATCGAGGCTATTCGAACGTACGGGCACTTGGCTTTGTTGAGCAAATCTATTATTTGCTCGTCTTCTGACAAAGAAGGAGGCAATATTACACCCGCCAATTTTTGCCGCTTGACGATCGATTCAATTTGATCCACGACGTGATCGGACTGGCTTTCTATGGGACGAATGACGAGCTCAAATCCAGCAGGACGCAACGCAGACAAGATCCCTTGCTGCATGTTCACAATATATTGCGGGTTTGGGTTGTTATAGATCATTCCGATCAAAAAAGAGGTGCGAAACGCCAACCCACGTGCCTGCGGATCGGGCTCGTAACCATACTTTTTGATTACCGATTCAACGCGCGCTCTCGTTTCACTCTTCACTTCTGGCGATTGGTTGATGACCCTCGATACCGTTTTTTTTGAAACCTTCGACAGCCTCGCAACGTCATTTATGGTCAACAGTGAATTTGCCACTCCCCTCTCCCGTTCAAATGCTACCCCAACCCTCTATTTTTGCAGAAGAATCGCAACCCGCACGCCCTGGGCGTCTGACAAGGGGTAATTTTTATCAAAAAAGCACTTGCAACATAGATGACACCGGTTACTATATCACCATGAATACCAAACGTCTAGAATCCATAATTAAAATTCATCCACGCGACAACGTCGCGGTGGCTCTCGAGACCTTAGAAATTGGCACTCGAGTGAACGTAGACGGCTCGACGATCGATGTTCGCGAGCAGGTCGCGATCGGTCACAAAATTGCCACCACCGCCATATCTAGCCGAACGCCCGTCTACAAGTACGGATGGTGCATCGGCTTGGCTTCCAAAAATATAGAGCCCGGCGAGCACGTACATGTCCACAACCTGGAAACACAACTCAACGGCGAAACCTCTTTTACCTATTCGCCAATAGAAGCCACAGACGTAAAGCATGTGAGCACGCACATACCGTCTGCGACGTTTAGCGGCTACCACCGAGGCGGCACGTTGACGGGCATCCGTAATGAAATATGGATTCTTCCGACCGTGGGGTGCGTCGCCCGAACCTGTCAAAAAATTGCCGCGGAGGCTCAAAAAAGATATGGCCATTTGGTCGATGGCGTATACGCCTTTAGCCACCCGTTTGGTTGCTCTCAACTGGGCGACGACTTAGCGAACACGCGCCAAATACTCGCTAGCCTGGCGTCGCACCCCAATGCTGGCGCAGTCTTAGTCGTAGGCCTGGGTTGCGAAAATAATAAAATCGACACGCTGATGTCGCTCATAAAAAAGCCATCGAACCGACTGGCTTATTTTAATGCCCAAAATGTAAACGACGAACTCGAAAGCGGTTTACAACAAATCGAAGGTTTAGCCAAACTCTGTGCAAACGATGAGCGCTCACGTCGCCCACTTTCCGAGTTGAAAATAGGCTTGAAATGCGGCGGCTCGGACGCCTTCTCGGGCTTGACCGCGAATCCACTCGTCGGCGCAATCGCCACAGAACTCGCCCATGAAGGTGGAAGCCCCATTTTGACGGAGATACCAGAAATATTCGGTGCAGAAATGTCACTCTTATCGCGCGCTAAGGACAAGCCCACGTTCGACAACGCCAGCGAAATGATTAATAGATTTAAGCGCTATTTCATAAACCACAATTTACCCATATCCAAGAATCCATCTCCGGGAAACATCGATGGCGGCATAACGACGTTGGAAGAGAAATCACTTGGCGCAGTTCAAAAATCCGGAGACGCACTACTAACAACCGTCTTAGAATACGGTGAACAAGCGACTGGTCAAGGGCTGGCGTTGCTTAACGCACCCGGCAACGACGCAATATCCTCAACCGCGTTAGCGGCCAGTGGCGCGCACATCATACTGTTTACAACAGGACGCGGCACTCCTTTGGGCTTCCCGGTGCCGACGATCAAAATATCCTCTAACGCCCATCTTGCCAAATCTAAGCCAAACTGGATCGATTTCGATTCCTCCGTAAGGCTCGACGGAATACCCATGACGGAGGTTGTCGGCAATCTTTGGAATTTGATACTGGCCACTTGTGAGGGCAAAAGAACCAAATCTGAGATCAATGACGAGAGAGAGATTGCCATTTGGAAGAGCGGAGTCAGTTTATAATGTCTAGCGGTATACCACTGTGCGCAAATAACTTGTCGCAGGCCTCATCGGACTTGGTTCAGTTAAAATACGATCGAGAATCCGTAAAAATAGGTGTGGTTCACTTTGGGCCTGGAGCCTTTCATCGCGCTCACCAAGCCTATTACTTTAATAAGTTGCTGGAGAGCGATTTGAGGTGGGGAATCAGCGAAATTTCGTTGAATTCGCAGTCAACTTTTCTAGCACTCAAAGACCAAGATTATCTTTATACGCTGTGCGAAGAAGATTCCGATCGAAAAATCACTTTGATTGGCGCAATAAAAGAAATGCTGTTTGCGCCAACTGAGAAAGATCGAGTTTTAGAACGATTGGGCAATCCTGAAACGCACATTGTGACCAGCACAATAACTGAAAAAGGCTACCATCTTAAGCCTAATGGACAACTTGACGTATCGCACCCGCTGATTATTCATGACCTCAATAACGCTGAATCTCCAAAGACATTTATTGGTTGGTTATATCTTGGGTTGCTCAAAAGACATCAGACCGGTCTCGAGCCTTTCACAGTAATACCTTGTGATAATTTGCCGAGCAATGGCAAGTTAATTAAGCAAGCCCTGTTGAAATACGCGCAAGTCATTGAGTCTCCGCTGTTAGACTGGATAGCCGACAACGTCACCGTTCTCAATACGATGGTCGACAGTATTACACCAGCAACCGACGAGAATTTAAAAAATTACGTCGAATCGAAATGTGGCATCTACGACAAATGGCCTATTCAAAGAGAAAATTTTACGCAATGGGTCATTGAGCACTCAACAAAAGGGGTATTACCGAATTGGGAATCGGTCGGCGTACAAACCACTTCCGCTGTTGCCACTTTTGAGCAATCCAAATTACGACTACTAAATGGCGCCCACTCGTTTTTAGCCTATGCCGGTTTGTCCTTTGGGTATGACAGCGTCTACCAAGCGATGGGAGATTCTACGTTAGTAGCGGCGGTCGATGGCTTATGGAAGGAAATCAAGCCATTACTGCCCGTCAGCAGTGATCTCAATTTAGACGAGTATACCGACGCACTCCTGGTTCGATTTACCAACCCGGTTTTAGTGCATAAGCTAAGTCAGATCGCTGGTGACGGCACCCAAAAACTCGCGGTGCGACTGCTCCCCAGTTTAGCGGAGGCAATCAACGACAATAAGAACTGCGTCTATTTAAGCTTTGCAATTGCGTTTTGGATTCACCACGTCAAGCATTCAATACAGCAGGGCAACCCGATCAATGATCCCAAAGAAAAGGAACTCGTTGCCTTGACTCGGTCCACTAAGTTGAATGACCAATGGATTGACCACTGCGTTGACGATTATTTGATATTTCCATCCTCCCTATTTACGGCTAACGTCAGAGACTCCATTTTAAACGCATTGACTCAGATTGAACGTCACGGTCCAAAAGAGGCTTTAACAGCAGTCTGTAGAAATTAGGACTTTTTATTAATTTGTGTAATTAAAAGGTGCATCAGTGAATTCGGATCTTGTTAACGATAATTTAGTCAACCACATTGCCTCCAGCTTTGTTAACGCGCGCATTGCTCAGTCTTGCATAAACGCCTACCCCGGCCCGATCCCTGAATCGTTACAAGAAGCCTATCGAATTCAAGACCGTGCCATTCAGTTGATATCGCAGGAAATCATTGGCTGGAAAATTGGTCGCATCCCGGCCAATTTGACGGCAACATTTGGCGACCAATTCTTAAGTGGCCCGGTATTCCACCGCAACCTTCATTTCGCCAATCCATCGCAGACTCACCTTGTTAATGCCTTTAAGGGTGGATTTTGCGCGGTAGAAGGCGAGGTCATCTTTCAAATCGGTCACGACGCCGATCCAACTATTCGCGATTGGAACGCTGACACTATAAAAACGTTAATTGATTCTTCACACATTGGCATAGAGATCGCGGGTAGTCCATTTCAAGGCATCAATGATCATGGCCCCGCCGTTACCGTTAGCGACTTCGGAAACAACCAAAGTTTATTGGTGGGCCCAAAAATTGCGGATGGCTGCCTCAATCGCGAGGTGACCGTTCGCTGCGCGCTGCGTTACGATGATGCGCTTAAAGGTCAAGGCTCAACCCAAGCGGACTCAAATGGTTGCTTCGGTGCTCTGAGTTGGCTGGCTAATCATCTTGCTGCTCGTGCCCTGCCTTTGAAAAAAGGACAGTGGATCACCACAGGCGCCATTGCGGGAGTACATGCCATTGGCGTGGGACAATTGGCAGAGGTTTCGTTTGACTCTATCGGCACGTTAAAGTGTCTAGTTGAATAAATATAAAGCACGAATTAGGGGGTTTTTGTGATTCAACTTGATCGACCAACTTCGTCCAAGCGACGCTGGATAATATGCGGCCTCTTGTTTGCCGCCACCGCCATTAACTATGTTGATCGACAAATGATTGGCATATTGAAACCAATTCTGTCCAGAGAATATTCCTGGTCTGAAACGGACTATGGAACGATTGTGTTTTGGTTTCAAGCCGCATACGCCATTGGTTATTTGGGATTTGGGCGCTTCATTGACAAGGTCGGAGCCCGGTTGGGGTATTCCACAGCCGTTGTGGTTTGGAGCATCGCTCATATCTGTCATGCATTCATAACGGGGTTGGCCAGCTTAACCCTAGCGCGAATCGGTTTAGGACTTGGCGAATCGGGTAATTTCCCGGCGGGACTCAAAGCGGTGACGGATTGGTTTCCCAAAAAAGAAAGAGCATTAGCGACTGGAATATTTAACGCCGGAGCAAACATCGGCGCCATAATCACGCCCTTAATCGTTCCCATCATTACGATCTATTTTGGCTGGCGAATGGCCTTTATTATTACCGGTTTCCTCACCATTGCATGGCTGATCGCGTGGTGGTTAATTTATAAATTGCCCCAGCATGACCCTAAAGTATCGGAGGCGGAGTTAGCGCTGATTCAGTCAGATCCCAAAGACGTGCCCGTAACGATATCGTGGAGCACATTGATTCGAAGGCCGGAAACCTGGGGTTATGCGGGTGCGAAATTTTTGATTGATCCGATTTGGTGGATGTTCTTATTTTGGCTACCCGATTTTTTTGCAAAACGCCACCATTTGGATCTCAAGTCCTTTGGGCCACCCTTGGTTGCGGTGTACATTATGTCGGACCTCGGCAGCATCGCCGGCGGCTACCTCTCCTCACGCTTGCTCAGTGCCGGATACAGCCTAAATAGTGCGCGAAAAATTGCTATGTTGGTGAGCGCCATAGCGGTGTTGCCAATTTTTGGCGCGGCGTTTGTTGATGACTTATGGACCGCAACCTTACTCGTGGGAATCGCCACCGCGGCTCATCAGGCGTTTTCCTGTAACCTTTACAACTATCCCGGTGATATATTTCCTCGCTTTGCCGTCGCAAGCGTAGTCGGCATCGGTGGTGCAGCCGGCGCGATTGGTGGAATGCTGATGGCCAAATACGCCGGATTTGTGCTCGACACGATTGGGTCGTATGGGCCCATTTTTGCGGTTGCCGGTTCGGTTTACTTTGTTGCGCTGGCGGTGGTCCATTGGTTCTCGCCCCACTACGATTTAGTGGAGCTCGAACCAACGTCCTCGTTATAGTTATTTAATCGTTTCGGGCAACATCAACGTCTTGGATTTTGCGCCATCGTCTAAGACGTCGTTGGATTTGGGCTCCATGGTGAGGAGGTTCCAATCGTCTGGATTGAACGAGCGAGTTGTTTGTTTCTGCGGAACGTGCCCATGAACATCAGACTCGCTATCAATAATCCAGCCGCGACCTTCGGCCACGTCGGCCACAACCCGAGCGTCGTGATAGTCGCGATCCCAGGGGCGAGCACCGACGCCCTCAAGCACACGTTTTTGAACTTCTCGTGCGGGATACGCAATCAGTCCGTTTGGCCAAACGGGTGGCTTACTTTGCTGAATGATTTTTGCCCCGGTGGTCGTATAGCTGCCCAACATGGGCAGGTCCCGTCCTAACCGATCTACCGCGAGATTATCTTTGCCGTAATAATCCAAATCACCATCGCCGCCGATTTCCAAAAATGCCAAGTCATTCGGCGTCGACATACCCGCACGAAGAACATTGCCCACCGCCGACATTTTGCCATTTTGGTATGGGTGCGAACCCCACTCCTCCGCAATCAAATTGTAGTGAACGGCGCGTTGACCTGGGTCAAATATGAGATTGTTCACAATCACTCCCTGGACGCCACCTTTGAACAGTGGGCTTCGTTCGTAATTGTGTGCAAACAAATTACCCACAATAGCAACACCAGAGGTGTTGTCGTGGATCAATGCACCTTTAGAGTGTTCAACCTTCCAATGCGACGATCGCGAGAGCGCCTCGGCTATGATGTTGTTGGATAACGTCACTCGATGCGAGGTGGAGTTGCGCCATTCCTCCGGCGTATTACCCGCAAACCGGCTGCCCGAAACCGCAGCGATCTTATTCGTGGCCCAATAAAGTGAGCAATGGTCAATAATCACGTCATAGGCACCGTCTTCGGTACGAATGCCATCCGTTGACCACCCACTGGCCTTCGGATGACCCGAATCACCCGTTCGTATCCGGATGTGCTGCACCACCACATCGTGTGTGGTGATCGCCACCCCAGCGCCGTGAATAAGCGTGATGCCCGGCGACGGTGCGGTTTGACCGGCAATGGTTAAATAGGGTTCTTGGATGCGCAGCGTGGAGGTGCCCAAATCAATTTGGCCGCCAACCTCAAAAACCACGGTCCGCGGTCCCTTGGCATCCACGGCACTCTTGAGCGATCCTGGTCCATCGGCGGCCAGAGTGGTTACTCGAATGATTTGACCACCGTTACCGCCCTGCGTTTTGGCAAACCCATTCGAACTAATGTGAACGGCAGCGGTTCCATCCAGCGCGGACGCAGGCGTTACATTCAACCATATCATCAACGTCAACGTTAATAATTGCGACCAATGCCATTTACTCATTACCCACTCCTCTACCAAGATGCTCTGTTGTACAAAAACGCTTACGAGAATAATACAATGACACCGGTTTCCTAAATTTACAAGTATTGGTATAATGACGATCAGCGCGATACGCCCAGGTCTTGTGCGAATGCACATAATGGTGGTATCTCTGGGGCCTACTCCGACTACCAATTAAAAACCTAGTTATTCCAATGGGTTAAACAATGAGTTCAGCGACAGGAATGAGCGTGTGTTGTGTCGGGGAGCCCATGATTGAGCTCTCATTCGCGACCACTTGGCAATTGCATTACGGTGGCGACACATTAAACACCGCGGTTCACTTAGCTCGCCTCAACGTTCTCACGAGCTACTTTTCGGCCATTGGCCCAGATGCTTTCAGCCAATCGCTACGCCAGCAATTGGAGCAAGAACGCTTGCAGTGCTCTACACTGCAGACGCATCCCAAAAAAAACATTGGGCTGTACGCCATCAACAATGACCGCTCTGGCGAACGAACGTTCAGCTACTGGCGTTCGGATAGCGCCGCTAAAGAGATGTTCACATTAGAGTCAACGCCTGCCTCGATTGAAAAAGCTCTTGAGCACGACGTCCTTTATTTCTCCTTAGTTAGTCTGGCAATCTTAAATCCGAATTCAAGAATTGAACTAATCAGACTTGCGGCAGACTTTAAAAAGCGTGGAAAAAAAGTAATTTTCGACACCAATTATCGACCAAGCTTATGGGCCTCTCCGGCAGAAGCGTTGCACTGGCACGATCAAGCGGTGAGCCAGTCCCACTTGGTTTTTCCCACCGAAGAGGACGAGCGCGCTCTTAATATCGGTCATTCCATGTCGGAAATCATTGCCCGACTGAAGCAACTGGGTGCCGAACGAGTGATTTTAAAAATCGGCAGCAAAGGGTGCATGTTGGACGATGGCACCATCATCCCCACGGTCGCGATTAAGCCTCTGGACACCTCGGGGGCCGGCGACGCGTTCAACGCGGGCTACATCGCTGCCTGGCTCGGCGGCAAGCCCCCGCCAGAGTGTGCGTTATCAGGCCACGCGGTGGCCGCATGGGTAATTTCACGGATTGGGGCGATACCTCAAATTGATTCTGCTTATCCCGTCGGCCTACCCTAAAATAAACAATTCGATTGATCCGTCCCGCGAACAAACCGGCGGATGAAACGAATTAAAATTTGTAATTCACGCCAACCGTTGGGTTAATGGTGGAGGTGGAGGTGGACACGCCCGCTGAGGTGGCGGCCGTAAACCCATTGGCTAGCCCACCTTGCACCTGAGACCAAATGGCCCCCGCGTACCCATCCAAATGACTGCCGTAATGGTGCACGTACGCCATCGCCACAAAGTTCTCTACCCCAGCACACAGGCTATTGGAGTAGCCATTCGCGAGGCAACCGGCGATCGTAGCAGCGGCGGTTGCGTATTGATTTTGGTGGTACCGATAAATCGCCGTGTACAGATCGTCGTGCGGTCCGAACGAGTGCTTATTCCCAATCCAGGCGATCGTCAACTGCTTCTCCGATGGGTATGCGCTGTTATTAACGCTCGCCAACAAATAATTGTTTAGGATGACTTGCCCCGCACTCACCGGCTGCGAGGGATTGCGGTATTGAATCTGCTCCACGGCCGCGGATACCACATTCGTCTGATCCAACGTCGTGTATTGCAGCATCAGGGCGAACGCGGTGTTGTCCGAAATCGTGCCCGCGAGCGCTTTATCGAGCGGATCGCAGGCGTAATTGGCTACTGCGGTGCCGGCGCACGCCTTATTTACCGAGGTCACCGCCGACGCACTCAGTGCAGCCGCCGCGATGGCGTCGTGATTAATGGCGAGATACCCATCCGCCTTGAATCCCCCGACCGCATAACCCAACGCATACGCTTGCGATGAAGCCGGTTTTGAACCACTTTTGGGCTGATATTGCAGTGCAACGTGTACACCATCAACGCGGACTTCGTATTTCACCGAACCGTCCAAGCGTCGGTTTTCAGTATCGCCACCCCCGGCGGCCGTTCCAGGTCCACCAATGGGCGAAAACCCTTGCGAGGACAACAGCGGATCGTAGGCGTCGATGCCGTCGGCCAGGACCCCCTTTTGACGTCCGAACGTTACGGTGCCTGCGTGGTTGGAGCGAAGGCCAACCACAGCGACGCCATTGAAAAACTGACCCGCGACACTGGAATCCCCCGCCGAGGTCTGCTGGTTTGCGGCAACGCCGTTGTTGATCGTCAACGCTTTCAAACTGTCCGAAATCTGACCCGAAAAGGGGTTGAACAACGTCTCCAGCTGAAACACCGCACTCACCCCATCGGCGATGGGTTCCTCACCACGCAAGCCGATTCTGGATTGCGACCAGTTGTTGCCATTCACCACGACTTGCGATTGATAATCAAATTTTTGCACGGTTGCAAAAATCCCGGTGGCGTAAAAGTCAGACTCTTTCCCACCCGCGGATTGATAGGCCACGCCCACATCCACGTTGCCGTAAAACTGAATCCCGTCGAACGGCGACGCGGCGCCTACAAGCGCTGGGACAATGAGGGCGGGCATGGCCGCTACGACCGCAATCGACCGACCCATTCTAACGCCACGCATTCCCTTCTCCCTTGCTCACCTTGATGAATCCAACGTGTGACCACAAACCCACTTGGGGGCACTCACCGCACCGATGCCCACGGCCGAGGACGGCATTGGTTATCGCTATATCCGATAGTATATAGCGATAACCAGCCGCTCGCAAGGCTTCCCAGGCGTTTGTAAAACGGCGGTTAGGGTGATGGGATACGCTTGCGAATCGTGCGCTTGGATGGTGCGCTCGCACCGCGCCCTTTCAATTTGGGTTTTAGATCCACGAACGCCGTGGCGGTGAGCGTTTCAATCTTGGCCTCAAAAGCCCGATACGCCGCGATGAGGCGCTCACCGAACGCCGTGAGCTGTGCCCCGCCCCCGTCTTTGCCGCCCACATTAAAATCGACCGCCGGCTCATCAAACGACTCGTTGACGTTGTGCACCAGTAACCAAGCACGCCGATAACTCATCCCCAACGTTCGGGCAGACTCGGACAACGAACGCGTCGCGTGTATGCTTTGCAACAGACTAATCTTACCCGGCCCAATGGAGCAGCGCTCGTTAAAATCAACGCGAATGTGTACGTGTATGGCGTCCATGTGGCTACTCCCTGATCGTCCATAATTCGAGTGAGCACAACGGTGCCCCACCGATTCCCTGAAGATCTCATCCTACCGTACTCGGGGCTTGGGCTCAAATCCGTCGGACATTAAACCCGTCGATACGCACGAGTCCGCTTCGAACGATCGCCTCGTGGACGCACTACGCGCACACCTCAACGCCGACTGTAACCGAGTGGGTTGTATGGGCGAATCGTATGCGCGGGCTTGCCGCACTTGAATTTAGGATTACTGATGTCAGATCCCACCGCGAGACCGCAGTCCAATAGTGGAGAGGCACCCGAAAGAACCTTTCACGTGGTCTAACCCCACAAACCCGTGACCATCGCGCCTCACATCATAGGTCAGCAGATCGGCGCCGCGCTTAGGGCCTATGGCCGGGTGGTGTTGCACGATTATGATCGGTTGAACGTGATCAAACCAAAGCCGCACGACGTGTTGATCGGCCACGCGCATCCTTGCCCGCAGAGCACGTTTCAACGGTCTGCGCGTCAACCGGGCTGGGCACGCCGAATCTTGGTCTCGCCTTGGAGTTGCGACGAGCGAGAATGGGGGTTCTTAGATGGCGTGATTGACGAATGCGATCTGTTTTTAGCCATCACTGGGGATTATTGGTTGAGTCAACTGCCACACAGCCGTTTTGCGCGCTTTGCGCCAAAAACGAGGCAAGTGGACTTGGGACTCGACCGGTTGCGCTTCCCACCAATCAAACACCAGTTTAATCCCCCGGGACAACGCCGCTATCTGTACGTCGGCAACGACCATCCGGGCAAGGGCCTCGACTATCTCAACGAGATGGCTGGGCACCTCAAAGAACCCATCCGGTGGATTGGCCCATCGCAACCGAATGCCGCTCGCCATTACCTGAATCTACACGCGTACGGCGCCAAAAGCTGGTCCGATCCCGACGCACTGGCGCTGGTCGCCGAGCACGACTTTCTCATTCTGGCGGGTTCATTTGACGCCTGCCCCACCGTGGTGTTGGAAGGGATTGCCTGGGGATTAATCCCCGTGTGCACCCCGACCTCAGGCTATGGCAATTTGAATGGTCTACTCCCAATTCCCGTCGGTGATGCGAAAGCGGCTGCCGCACGCTTACAGTCGTTTCAAGCCTTACCGACCGCAACCCTCACCGACCTGCATCAGCGTGGGCTTGAGGTTCTGAATCAACGCTTTACCTGGTCTCGCTTTCAGCAATCCATTCGCGAGGCGGTGTTCAGCGACGACTCTCCACCGCTGCCGAGTGGACGCCGCCGCGATTGGCCCGCGCCTTACCGATCGCCCCGGCTAAAATGCCTAGCGGCGGCGCTCAAAACCTACCTGCCCGCGGAGTTCATCGATGGCGTTAATCCCCTGAAACGCCGCTGAGCGTTTCCACAGGTCAACGTTGCACACTGTGGCTCTCTTTGGCTTAAAGCAACGGGGTGCGCTTCAGGACTAGTTGGTGCACGGCTTCAATCACCTGACGCACCTCCACGTAACGCAAGTAAGGTGGCTTGGGGGTGTCCACACACACCACCTGTGAACCGTACGCCGAGATGGGTCGATATTCGGACGGCCGTGACGGACCAAACAGCACCACCATGGGCAACCCCACCGCGGAGGCCAAGTGCGCCGGCCCCGTATCCACGCTCACCATCCCGTCCGCGTAGTTGCACAGCGCGAGCAGACGGTCGAGCGGCAAATCCTTGGACACGTTGTGAATCTGCGGACGATTGGCGAGTGTGGCGATTTTTTCGTTCAACCGGGCTTCCTGGGCAGTGCCGATGAGCAGCAACGCATGTTCTGGGTAGAGCGCAGCGCACTCTTGAAGCACCGCAGCCCAATGGTTCAACGACCAATATTTGAGGTTGGTGGCGCGCGCCAATCGACCACGCCGCGTGGTCACGCTGTTGCCCGGTTGAAACAACAACACGCGTTGATTCGCGAACGGCCGCTGGGCGAGCCAGCGCTCGAATGCGGCTCGCCAAGAAGCGGGCAACTCGAGCAGCGATCCCTTAATCATGGGATCCTCGAGATTCAGTGAGTAAATCGGCGGATACGCCTTCGGCGATCGCTGAATGACCCGCGAGGTCTTGGTTAAGATGTGATCCAGTGAGGAGTGAGTCACCGCGTTAAAATCGATGACGTGCGCCTCGTCGATGCCGGCACGCGTGAGCAGCTGCCGACCCGCGTGGGAAGGGTCTAAAAACCACACGGGTCCCGGTGGTCGCTCTTTTAACTGATGGACCACGTGCCACTGACTGGGGCTCATCCAAAAGGGCCGCTTGCGACTCGCCACCCGATACACCGTCCCCACGCCCGGTTGGCCTTCCACCACCCACTTCGACCATTCGCCCGAGGTCAAGACGTCCACGGGCGTTTGATAGCGTACGGACAATTCGCGCAGGGCTGCGCCCAACAGCACCATGTCGCCCAACGCCCCGAAACGAACGACTAAAGGCCGCACACCGGCAGAGTGGTGAAGGGATCGACGCATCGCGGTTCATTGCCCAAAAGCGCTTACAGTCGCACCGATTTGTGACGATTATATGACCAAGCCCTGACATCACGATTAAACGACCACGCCACACCATATCGGATCGTTGGAGGCTGTTTTTTAGCGCAAATTGGGTATCATGGATGCGGGTAAATTCGCTGGCTGGGCCTCGAGGAGACGACGATGGATACGCACTCTATTTTATTCATTTGTACGCACAACGCGGCGCGTTCAATTTTGGCCGAGGCCATCACCAACACGCACACCGACGGCAAATTAATCGGCTATTCAGCGGGCTCGCATCCGCGTGGCTCGATCCATCCGATCGCCCAAGAAATCGCTTTGGATCTGGGCTATCCCCTAGAGCGTTTGCGCTCCAAAAGTTGGGATGAATTCGCCTTGCCCGACTCACCCGCCATTGATATGGTGATCACCGTCTGTGACAACGCCGCCGGCGAAGTGTGCCCCATTTGGCCCAATCATCCCGTATCGGCCCACTGGGGCTTACCCGACCCCAGTCTCGTGCAAGGCTCCGCCGAGCATCGTCGCCAGGCCTTCACCGAAGTGGTTTATGAACTCAAACACCGCCTATCGATCTTGGCCAAGCTGCCGCTGGCTGAGTTGGACAAACTGAGCTTGCGGGAACAACTGCACAGCATCGCGTTAGCGCGCTCGCCCCAATAGCGGTTGCCCCGCTCCCAACGCGGTGTAAAACGCCGCCGTGTCGGCGAGCAACGAGGATTGGGCGTTCACCCAAGCCTCGTGAGCCACCAAGGTGGCCACGTGCGTGGTGTGATAATCCGCCTCGCTTAAAAACCCAGCCTTCAACTGCGCCTCGGCCGCGTGATCCACCCGCTGACTGGCCACCCAAATCGCCCGCGTGTGCGCAACGGTCGCTTCATCACGCGCCAGCGCATCCAAGGCGTCTTGAACCTGCTCCAACGCTTCCAATACCGTCTGTTGATAATTCGCTAAGGCCACTTGATAGCCCGACCGTGCCGCCTGACGCTGATACCACAACTGACCGCCCGCAAAAATCGGCACGTTGATTCCCGCACTGCCCGCCCAGGCGCGCGAGGCTTGTTCTTTGATCTGTTGATAATCGTCCGATTGGCGCCCCAAAGAGCCTTGCACCGACAGGTCCGGCAGCAGCGCAGCCGTGGCAACGCCGACGTGCGCGCTGGCCACGTGCAACAGCCCCTCGGCGGCTCGGACGTCGGGTCGATTTTCAATCAGCACCGACTTCACCACCCCCATGCGCACACTGGGTTCGCTTAAGGATTCAATGTCCGGCACGGCCAGAATGCCGGCCTCACTGGCCGTCAAGGTTTTCAACACCGCCATCGATGCACGGAATCGATTCTGAAGCACCGCCGTTTCTGATTGCACGCTGTGCAGTTTTTGCTCCGCCGCCCACAACGCCGTCTCGGACTGCACACCCGACTGAACGGTGGCGCGAATGAGCGCGACTTGCCGGCTCACACTGGCCTCCATCGCTTCATGCGATCGAATTTGCGCCTGAAGAGAAGCCGCCGACACCACGGCGGTGACGGTATTGGCCGTCAAGGCGAGCCGTGCCGCGTGTTGCTGCGCTGTGGCCACGTCCACTTGCGCCGCCAGCGCTTCCCACTCCCGCCGGTGCTTGCCCCAGACATCAAGATCAAAACTCACAACCCCGCTGGCCGCAAACACGTTATACACGGACGATTGCGGCTTACCCAACGCGGGCAGCGCTGGCACGCGCGTGCGTTGGGCATCGGTACTCAACCCCACCTGCGGCAAAAACGCACCAAACCCCGCTTTCCATTGCTTGGTGGTCTGCTCCAACGCCGCGGTGGCCGCTTGCACGGTCGGACTGTTCTGATTCGCGGTCGCCACCCACTGATCGATCAGCGGACTGTTGTACAACTGCCACCAGTTGCGCAGCGGAGCGATCGCCGCTTGGGCGTCGTCGGCGGTTTCCTGCGTGGCGTTCTGGGTCACCTGCGCGCGCGGCGAAACAAACTGGGGCCCCACCGTACAAGCGGACGCCCCCAACAGACTCCACAGCGCGGCCGCACGCAGCATTCGACCCCACTGCAGCCGGTTATTTGCATGAACACCGCTCATGGCGCCTCACTTTTAATGTACACGTCCACCAATTGACCCGGATACAGGCGGCGGGTCGGTGGTTGCTTGAATTGAAACACCACCGGCAACACCCGCAAATCCACCTGTTCGGTGCGTTGGTCCGACAGCTGAATTTTTGGCGTCACGTACGGTTGGACGCGGACAAACTCCAGTGGGATTTGAATGTCGGTACCCCGAACGTGCAACTGCGCTTCCATGTGATTTTGCGTCGGCAATCGACTGAGCAAGATCTCATCCACAAACACCCGCACCGCCAGCTGCTCATCGGTTTTGCCCAAACTCACCACGGGGGTCATCGCCTGGGTATACGGGTCATACACCCCGGAAGGGCTCACGCTGGTGTTCACGCCCGCGTTGATGCGCAGCACGCGTGCGCTGGTGGTGGCCCGCAGGGTGTATTTGCCCAATAACGCTTCGGCGGATTTGAGTTGGCCTTCCAACGCCGCCAAATTGCCTTTTTGAGCGTCGATTTCGTAACGCCACGCGCCGGCCTGCGTGAGTTCAAATTGCTTTTGCGCGACGTCAAGATTGCGTTGCGCCACCCGCGCGCTGTCGTTGAAGGTGTCGAGGGTGTCGCGGCTGACGGCCGCCGGATCCATCTCGTAGGCTTTTTGTCGTTTCTGATATTGCGCCACCGCCAATTGAGCGGCCGCCTCCGCCGACGCCAACTGGGCTTTGGTGACGGCCAACACTTCGGGTCGCGGCTCATGCGACAGCAACTCCACATTGGCGCGCGCCGCCGCCACTTGAGCGCGCAACTGCTCCACCACGCCTTGCTGAACCGAGTCCTCTAGGCGCACCAAAGGGTCCCCCGCCCGCACGACCTGACCCTCTTTGACCAACACCTGGGTCACGACGCCGCTCACCTCGGGATAGAGTTGAGTGTTTTCGCCACTGCCCTGCAGGCTTTCAATGATACCATTGGCAAAAATGCCATTGCTGTAGGGGTTTTCAGCCGGCTTGAAAGCAGGCGGCTGCGGGTGTTCTTGCCGCGAGTAATACAGAGCCGCCGCCACGCCTACTAAAAAACCGATGACCGCCAACATCACCAAACGCCGGGTATTCATATCGTCTTGCCTTTTTCAATGCGCGTCAATTGACCATCTTCCATATACAAAATGCGGTGAGCAAATTCTTCAATACGCGCGTCGTGGGTCACAATGACGATGGCGCGTTGGTCGTTTAAAAACTCGGTTTGAATGAATTGCACAATGCGTCGGCCCGTGTCGCCATCCAAGGACGCGGTGGGCTCATCCAACACCAGGATCTGGGGCTGCAACACCATGGCGCGGGCAATGGCCACGCGTTGCTGTTCGCCGCCCGAGAGTTTCATCGGCATCAACTCCTCTTTGCCGTTAAGCCCCACCACTTGCAAGTACGGACGACTGAGCGCTAAGGCCTCGGGCCAGGTTTTTCCCGCCAAAATGAGTGGGATCGCGACGTTTTCAAGCGTCGTGAGCCGCGGGAACAAATGAAAGTCTTGAAAAACAAAGCCGATGTGCGCCAAGCGCAATTCCGCGAGTTCGTCGGGCGTGAGTTGCCAAATGTTCCGCTCGGCAATCACCACGCGCCCTTCATCGGGACGCAGGATGCCGGAAATGATGCTTAACAGCGTTGTCTTGCCACTGCCCGATGGGCCGACGATGTACAGCATCTCACCAAAGCGCACTTCAAAGCTGACGTGCGCCACCGCCGGTCGACCCGTGTGGTCCTCACCAAACCAGCGCGTCACGTTTTGAATGTCGATCGCGGCGGACATCAATTACCCTCTAAAAATATCAAACGGTTCAATTTTGAGCACGCGTCTTACGCCAAAATAGCCCGACAAGGCCGCGATGATGACCACCATCACAAACGCCAACCCCAGGTTAAAGGGCGTGATGATCGCCGCGTAGTTCGGCAGCACCGAGCGCGCCACGCCAATCACCACCGTGCAATACCCCACACCGAGCCCCAGCCCCATCAGCGACACCACAAACGACTGAAACAAAATGATGGTCACGAGCTCGTGATTTTTGGCGCCAATGGCTTTCAGCGCACCAAACTTATCGAGATTTTCTTGGATAAAGCTGTAGAAGGTTTGCCCCGACAGCGACAGACCCACAATGAAGCTGATGATGGTCATCAATAAAATATTAACGCCCATCCCGGTTTTGAATTTATAGTAATCGCTGGTGCGTTCAATAAACTCTTGATCGGTGAGCGCCAAATACCCCAACTCCTGAAGTCGCGCCTTAATCTCGGGCACGTCCTGCGTCGACTTGGGTTCAATCAAAATAAACGACGCGGTATACCGCGTTGAGGGGATGTATTGCCGCGCACGCGAATAGGTGGTGTACAAGGTGGGCACGCCGAACAATCCGGCGGAGTTGACGACCGCAATACCAACAATGACGGCGCGGTGATCGTCCAACTCAAATTCAGCGCCGACCGGTGGACGATTCAGTTTGGCGTATTCGGAATCGGCGACCACGATGAAGCCATTCTCGGCATACACATCCGCAATCTGTCCTTTGGTTAACCGCGGCGCGCCGTACAGACTGCTGTCATCCAATCCCAGCACCGTCACCGCTTGGTAATCTCCCGACGGCAACTTCACCATGCCGCCACCGCTGTACATGGGCACCGCAAATTTCACGCCCTCAATGCTGCGCGCGTACTCAACCACGTAATCGGGCATGGGAATCGCACTGCCCACCGTCGACACCGCCGGATCCATGACCCAAATCGGCGCCCCGACGTTAATAATGGTCGCGGAGGCGCGTTTGAGTACTCCGGCAAACATGGACGTCATTTGCACCATCAAAAAGACCGCAAAGGTGATGCCCAACAGCAAGGAGGTGAACTTCGAACGGTCGCTGACGAGCAATTTAAAAGCCAGACTCAAATGACTGAGCCGCACGCGAGGCCATGTGCTATTAATCCGCTTCACTATACCAACCACATCCTTGGTCACAACAAACCCCACCTGGCACCAGTATAGTCGCCCACGCCAGTCGCGGTCATCGGTAATTGCCGATGGACGCGCCGACGCCTCTCAAAATTCTGTCGCCGTTTCGAGACTACTATAATGATTGTACGGAGGTTTTACTGTTACAATTTCACGTCGTTCCGCACCAGAGGTGGGGGCGAATCGGCCTGCCAACCTCTGCGGTTCCCTATGCGTGAGACCCTGGATAAATTAGTGATTCGCCGTCCGCGTCGCCATCTGCGACGTCACGCGATTCGAGGACAACGCGTGCTGATGTACGCGCTGGGCGGCATCGTCGTGGGCGTGGTGGCCATTGTGATGGCCCAATTGGCCGATCTGGCGCAAGCGTTGTATCAACGCATCAACGACCTGTCCCCCAATGCGCACTGGTGGCTTACCCCGCTGGGCTTTGGCGCCATCACCTTGGTGACTCAACGGTATCTGCCGAGCGCCGCCGGCAGCGGCATCCCACAAGTGATTGCCAGCCTGCACACCTCGACGCTGGAAGCGCGCGCGCGGCTGGTCTCGTTGGTCAGTGCTCTGGGGAAAATTGCGTTGATGAGCTTGGGCTTTGTGATCGGCGCCTCCATCGGACGCGAAGGACCGTCGATCCAAGTGGGCGCGGCCCTCATGCATCAGATTCGCTGGTTTAATCGCAAGCGCTCCAAAGACCTGATCATTGCCGGTGCGGGCGCGGGTGTGGCCGCCGCGTTCAGCACCCCCTTGGCCGGCGTGTTGTTCGCCATTGAGGAATTGAACCGGACCATTGCCAGTCGAACCAGCGGGTTGCTGATCGGCGCCATCTTAATGGCGGGCTTTACGTCACTGGCGGTGGTGGGCGACTACTCGTATTTTGGCACCACCCACCATGCGGTGGTGTGGAGCAGCGTGTGGCTGCCCGCACTCGTCATTGGTGGCGTGGGGGGAATACTTGGCGGGGCATTTACGCTCGTTTTGGTTCATGGACCGGATCGCCTCAAGCGCCTACTCCCACTCCCGCCCGCCACGGGATCGGTCGTGTTTGCTGTGGTGTGTGGTCTGCTTGTCGCGGCACTGAGTTCGGCCTCTACCGACTCCATTAATGGCACGGGCTACGCCGTCGCGTACAGCGTCATTCAAGACGATCACCTCATCAGTCCGTGGTTTTTGGTGAACAAGTTTTGCGCCACCGCCTTGTCCTCCATGAGCGGCATTCCCGGCGGGATTTTTTCGCCGTCCTTGGCCATTGGCGCCGGACTGGGGGTCGATGTGCACCTGTGGTTCCCCAGTTTGCCGGTGAGCATTATGGCTGTACTCGGCATGGCCGCGTTTTTAAGTGGCGTGGTGCAAGCGCCGCTGACGGCGGTGGTGATTGTTCTGGAGATGACCCACGATCACGCGTTGGTCGTGCCGCTCATGGCGTGTAGCCTAACCGCCAACTGGGTGGCGCAACGCCTCAGCGCGGAGGGCGTCTATCACCGCCTCGCCCGTCGCTATCTGTAACGGTTGAGAATGGCCCAGGGACGTTCGTCCCTGTGAGATTGCGCTGGCGCGAGCTGGCGGCCGCGTCGTCCGCTCTAACTTTTTTTGACGAACTGAGATTTGAGTCCCATGGCGCCAATGCCATCGATTTTGCAATCAATGTCGTGATCGCCATCGACCAATTTGATGTTGCGCACCTTGGTGCCGACTTTCACCACCGTCGAACTGCCCTTCACTTTCAGATCTTTGATCACGGTGACGTTGTCCCCGTCTTGTAAGACGTTGCCGACCGCATCCTTGACGACGCGCGCGTCCGACGCGTCGGCCGAACTCACGGCCGACGGTTCGGTGGAAAATTCGTGGGCGCACTCCGAACAGATCCACACGGAGCGATCTTCGTAGGTGTATTCCGAGCGACACGCCGGACAATTCGGATGGACAGCACTCAATGTAGGTCACTCCCTCTCAACCGCCCCACTCCCAACGCGGGGCCAATGCAACCCAGTTTACCTCATCGCCAACTGGGTTTAGCAAACGCAGCGACCAAAGTCTCCACCAGCAATCGTACCGCTGGGTTTTTTTGTCGATCTTTCGGAAACAACACGGTCAGCGGAACCGGAACCACGTTGGCTTTCGGCAGCACGCGCTTGAGCTTGCCTTCTTTGACCGACTCAGCCACCAAAAAGTCCGGCAACATCACGAGGCCCAACCCCTGTTCCGCCGCCAAGCGCATGAGTTCTCCATTGTTGACCACCCATCGCGTCGGCACCCGAACCGACTGCTGGGTGCGCTTGCCTTGAAAATTCCACACTTGCCCACCGGCCAAGTGAGCGTATCCCACACAGCGGTGATGCGATAAATCCTCTAGAGAGTGCGGCGTACCCTGCTCGTTCAAATATTCCGGCGAGGCGCACACCCACAATTCCACCATAGCTAACCGTCGTTGAATCAACGACGGCGTCGCACTCACGCCCACGCGCATACCCAAATCATAGCCATTGCCCAGAAGATCCACAGACCGATCGTCCAGATCAATGGCCACCTCGAGGTTGGGGTGTCGTTTCAGGACCGGCGCCAGAACGGCACCGAGGTAGCGCACCCCAAAGCTGATGGGCGCAGCGATTCGCAATTGCCCTTGAATGCGTGAAGATCCACCACGCGCCTCATCGGTCGCCAGTGCCAACTCGGTCAACTCTTGGCGAATGCGGTCGTACAACCGCCGCCCCACATCGGTGACGTGCATTTTGCGCGGCAACCGTCGGAACAACTCAACCTGTACCTTGCGTTCGATGTCGCTGATGCGTTTGGACACCACCGATTTGGTGACTCCCAAGCGATTTGCGGCGATGGACACGCTGCCGGTCTCCACGACCGCCATCAACGCGTGCATTTCATCAAGATCCAATAAGGGTTTGAGTTTCATCCGAAAACACCCGCTGCCAGACCGATCATCATACGCGGTTTGCTTGGTCGGGTTCGAGACCGAATTTGGCGCGTGATGAAGCCGCTATGCGCGTCTGCCTCGCGGCGCGTTAGGCGCGTCGCAGCAGCGTGTTGAGGGTATCGCTCATGGTCTGTGCCAAGGCCGCGTGAAGCTGTTGTTGTCGTCGCCATTGCGCCCGCTTGGAGGACGCGATTTGCTCAACGCTTTTGACGGCTTTGTCGAGGGGAAGGTCGTAATTGCCGTGCGCATTGAGTGTTCCGCCGACCAGCGTCCACAAGGGCTCCCATTGAACTTTGAGGCGACGTTGTCGACGATACCGTCCGCGGGCGAAGGGGTGGTGTTCGGTGGCAATGCCCTCCATCCGAGTCACGTGCATCGAACGCGCCCACTGGCGAATCGCCGACAGCAGCAACAAGCGCGGCTGAATCCCCTCCAAGTCTTTGGTGGCTTGCTTGATCGCCTCTTTGGGGTTGTGGCCCACCGACTGCACGCAGCCGATGCGCAAACAAGTTCCCGCACGGTCTTGCGCGATGGTCACCGCGGCGCTGACCAACACACCGTCGCCGTTGGACAGCGCCACCACCAACGACCCTTCGCGCAACGCCGCGCCCAACGACAACGTCAGTCGATAGTGATCGCTTTTTCCCGACACGTCGCCAATGATCAGCGACTCGCCGCGTTCCAAGCGCTTCATCGTCTCGGCGCAAAAATAGCTGTTGAGACAATGCCGATGCGACGTGAGCAACGCCAACCGTTGGCGAATGGACAGCCGAACGTCGTAGTACGATCGGTGGATCTGGTAGAGGCGATTGACTCGCACGTGCGCGTAACGGTTGAGGTTCGCTTCGGGAAAACGCGCCAATTCTTGGAACCAGCGCAACGACCAAGGCAACACCGACAGGGACCGAACCACGAATTGCGCTTGTTTGACGAAGCTGGGCTCCGCCGATTGGAACATCGTCCAGGCGAACCGCCAAGCGTGCCACCAACTGGTTGAGGCCGCGGCGGTCGGTGGGGTCTCTACCAACGGCAGTGACAGGGAACCGATGCGGCGCGAGCGCAGCAAAATCGACCCATTTTGGACGTTAAATGGCGGCAAAAGATCAAATTCCGTAAAGTTGACTCTGATATAATATCATTTTGATAATAAAAAAAACTCGGTTTGGAAAATTAATCCCTCCCCGACGCCCACACGTCCGACGGCGGATCACGTGACTAAGCGATTGAATTATCGATGGTTATAAAAATTCGCACGGCATTGAACTGGCCACGTAACACAACGATAGTTTAGGTGCTCTCGCGGTCCAAGCGCCTTGTCATCCGTTCCACCCACACTCGGAAGGATTGGCCACCGCGTTGCCTTGCTGTCCAGTGATAGGATGGCGCGCCGGAATCACGTTTGAATGGGGAGTTACCGTGGAACAATGGATCAATGCCGTCTTGTTGGGACTGTTGGAAGGCATCACTGAGTTTTTACCGATTTCCTCGACGGGTCATTTGATCGTCTTAGGGGATCTGTTGCACTTCGAGGGCAATTTTTCCAAACTGTTCGACGTCGTGATTCAACTGGGCGCCATTCTCGCCGTGGTTTGGTTGTATCGACATAAATTTGTGGACATCCTGACCACCTTAAAATCGGAAGCGTCGTCACGCCAGTTCGTCTTCAACGTGTTGTTGGCGTTCGCGCCCGCCGTCGTCATCGGTCTCATCGCCCACGATTTCATCAAAAACGTTTTGTTCTCAACCACCGTGGTCGGTTGGGCGTTTGTGATCGGCGGCATTGTGATTTTAATCGTCGAGCGCCTGGCGCCCCCGGCGCGCTTTGAACACACCGAGGAGTTGCCCAAACTCACGGCTTTAAAAATTGGATTTTTCCAATGCTTGGCGATGATTCCCGGCACTTCACGTTCAGGGGCCACCATTGTGGGCGCGCTGCTGCTTGGCGTCAGCCGAACCGCCGCCACCGAATTCAGTTTCTTTTTGGCGATTCCCACCATGGCCGGTGCCACCGTCTTGGATTTGTGGAAAGCGCGCCACGACATCGTCAATTCGGAGTGGAGCTTAATTGCGGTGGGATTTGTGGTGGCCTTCGCCTCGGCGTTGGTGGTGGTAAAAGGATTGATTGGCTTTATCAGCCGGCATGGATTCACGCCGTTTGCCATCTACCGCATCGTTGCAGGCTTGGCTATATTGAGTTGGGTCTACCACTGGTTCGGCTGACGATTGGCCTCAGGCTCAGTGTTTCGGCGCACAATCGCCACAGCCCACCCGACCCACCCACCAAATGCGCAGGCGATCCGGCACCTTGCCATTGAGCTTGTGCGCGAGCGTAATCCGCCAACTCAAGGGCACCAGTCGTTGCGCCAACAACCCCGCGCTCACCACGCCCACTGCGCTCACGATTGCCCACTGCAGCCACATCACAGCCCCCAATACCGCAGCGCCCAGTGATAGGTCAGCCAAGCCGCTAGGTAAGCCAGCGCGAATTGGTACGCGGCTAAAAACAGCGACATCTTTAACGAGTTGGTTTCGCGGCGAACCACCGCGAGTGTGGATAGACACTGCGGCGCGTACACGTACCAGGCCAACAACGCCAAGGCCGTGGGCAGGGTCCAGGAGCTTGCAATCATCGGTGCCAACGACACGCTGATGTCGCTGGCCGAGCCACCCAAGGCATACACGGTGCCCAAAACACCGACCACCACCTCGCGGGCCGCAAGCCCCGGAATCAACGCCACCACGATTTGCCAGCCAAAGCCAATGGGCTTGAAGACTGGCAACAACCAGGTGCCCAGCTGTCCGGCAAAGGAATACTCAATCGGCGCCTGGGTGGCGCCCGCCGGCGGCGCGGGGAAGGAACTCAAAAACCACACCGCGATCATCAGCAACAAGATGGTGCCGCCCACACGGTTTACGAAAATCAACGTGCGTTGCCACAAACCCAAAGCCAAGTGCCGCCACACCGGCCAGTGGTAACTCGGCAATTCCATCGACAACGATTGAGTGGCTTGTGCTTTTCGAAAGCGCGAAAAAATGAACGCCATCCCAAACGCGCCCACGATCCCCAGCGTGTAGAGTATGAACAGCACCAAGCCTTGTAGGTTGATGCCATAGGCCAAGGTTTGATTGGGAATGAACGCCCCAATCAATAACGCATAAACCGGCAACCGTGCCGAGCAGGTCATCAACGGCGCAATCAAAATGGTGATGGTTCGATCGCGTTGGTCGGGAATGGTGCGCGTGGCCAAAATACCCGGTATGGCGCAGGCGAAACTGGATAACAACGGGATGAACGCGCGCCCCGACAAGCCCACACCACTCATCAACCGATCCAACAAAAACGCCGCTCGTGGCAAATACCCCGAGTCTTCCAATACAATGATGAACGCAAACAACAACAGAATTTGTGGCAAAAACAACAACACGGTGCCCGCACCCGCGACCACCCCATTCACCACCAAACTGCGCACCGGTCCTTCCGGCAGCCAAGTGGTGAGCAGGTCACTCACCATCGCCAACACCGCACTGATGCCATGCATGAACGGCTGCGCCCAACTGAACACCGCCTGAAAGGTCAGAAACAAGATAACCGCCAACAGACACGGCCCCCACAGCGGGTGCAACACCAGCCGATCCAATCGCTCTGAGCGCGTCACGGCTAAGACGTGGGTTAAGCCCAACGCATCAACCCACTCTTGATACAGCGCCTGCGGATCGCGCGTGGGCGACGCGGGTTTATCGAGCGGGCGATCGCAACTGGCCAACAGACGCTGCTGGAGGGCCGCGGCGCCATCGGCACGCACCCCGATGGTTTCGACCACCTCAAAACCCGTGACCGCACTCAATTTGGCGGCCGTAATCTGCGCTGGGTTGGCGCGATCCATCATATTGAGCGCGACCAGCACGGGTTTATCGAGACTGGCTAGGGCGGCCAACAAGCGCAACTGACGCTGCAAGTGCGTCACATCGAGCACCACCAGCAATCGTTCGGGCGGTGCCTCGCCCGCGACTTGGCCAGTCAAAAAATTCACCGTAATCGCTTCATCGGGTGTGCGTGGGTTGAGCGAATACAGTCCGGGCAGATCAATGACCTCCACCATGCCCTTCGAGCTTTTCAAAAACCCGGACTTGCGTTCAACCGTGACGCCGGCGTAGTTGGCAATTTTTTGATTGGCGCCCGTTAGCAAATTAAACAACGCGCTTTTGCCGCAGTTGGGGCTGCCCAACATCGCCACGCGTGCAGGGGGGAAGATGGACGTCATAACGGAATGGGTTTGACGATCAGCCCTTTGGCTTCATCGCGACGCAGTGCGAAGGTGTCACTGCCTACCCGCACCGCCAACGGACCGCGAAACCACGCTTTGGCAATGACCCGCACCCGCGCACCGGGGGTGAATCCCAATTCCATCAAGGAAGGACGTGGCGCGCCACACACCATGGCGTCGCGGTCTGGGGCCAACGCGGCCAGACTGACCACCGCTCCATCGGACAGGTCGGATGATATTGAAGAGTCCATGGACGCAGTTTAAACGAGAATCACTCTTATTCGCAACTAGGTACGAATACCTAGTCCTCGAATGATCCCAACCCCCAGCCAATCGCGCCTAATGATCCGCCGCGATGGCGCCCAAGGTGCCTAAAAAGTCCAATATTTCCTGAGTCTTACGCTGCATTAACGCCGTATCCCCCCGGGATTCCACGTTGAGCCGCAACAACGGCTCGGTGTTCGAACTGCGCAAATTGAGCCGCCAATCCGCCATTTCCATCGATAAGCCATCGGTCCAATCCGTCGTCAGCGCCTCGCCTTGATAGCGCGCCAACACCGCCTGAATGGCCGCCGGGGCATCGGGTATGCGTTGATTGATTTCCCCACTGGCGGGGAACCGCTCCATGCGGTCGCGAATCAACGCCGAAAACGGCACCGACGCCTCACTCAACACCTGCGCCATCACCAACCACGGCACCATGCCACTGTCGCAATAGGCAAAGTCGCGGAAATAATGATGAGCGCTCATCTCCCCACCATAGGCCGCGTCCACCGCACGCATTTTGTCTTTAATGAAGGCGTGGCCAGACTTGCACAACACCGCCTCACCGCCCAACTGCGCGACGCGCTCAATGGTATTCCAGGTCAACCGTGGGTCGTGCACAATGCGCGCGCCCGGCTCGCGCTTCAAAAACACCTCGGCCAACAACCCAACCAAATAATAGCCTTCGATGAACACTCCGGTCTCATCAAAGAAGAAACAGCGATCAAAGTCCCCATCCCACGCGATGCCCATATCCGCTCGATGATGCACAATGGCGTCGATCACCACTTGGCGATTCGCCACAATCATCGGGTTCGGGACGCCATTGGGAAACGTGCTGTCGGGCTCGTGATGAATTTTAATGAATTCAAATGGCAAGTGAGGCTCCAGTTGATCCACAACCAACCCCGCGCCACCATTCCCGGCGTGACAGACGATTTTTAACGGACGCAGCTTGGACCGATCCACATACGACAACAAGTGCGCCAGATAGTCTCTTGAAATGTCCACTCGCTCACAATGCCCGAGCCTTGCAGGCGGCGTAAAATGATTGGCCTCCGCAAGCGCTTTAATGTCCTTTAAACCATTGTCACCCGAGATCGGCCGTGATCCTTCCCGAACGAACTTCATGCCATTGTAATCGGGCGGGTTGTGACTGGCGGTGACCATGATCCCACCCGACGCGTTGAGCGCATGGGTTGCAAAATAAACCCCTTCGGTCCCGCACAACCCAATATCCAAAACCTTAACCCCCGAGTCCACCAAGCCGCGAATAACCGCGTTGGCGATGTCTTCACTGGAGGCCCGAATGTCTCGCCCCACCACCACCGTCTGCGCGTTTAAAAACTGCGCCGTGGCGCGCGCAACTCGATAGGCGATGTCGGGGTTTAATTCCGTGGGAATACGTCCGCGAAGATCGTAGGCTTTAAATGCGGTGATGGCAGTCATGATGACCCTTTGTTAACTTAACCTTTGGTACCTTGGCGTCCGTAGTTGTCCTCAAAACGCACAATATCGTCTTCACCCAAATAGGAACCCGACTGCACTTCAATGATGTGCAAGGGCAATTTACCCGGGTTCGCAATGCGGTGGGTTGCGCCCACCGGAATATAGGTCGATTCGTTTTCCGACAACAAGAATTCTTTGCCATCACAAGTAATCTGAGCGGTGCCCGACACCACAATCCAATGCTCCGCGCGGTGGTGGTGCATTTGCAACGACAATTGCGCACCGGGCTTGACCGTCAAGCGCTTCACTTGAAACCGATCGCCAAAATCAATGCTGTCGTAACTGCCCCATGGTCGCGCCACCTCGCGGTGCACAGACACTTCGGAGCGCTTGAGGGATTTGAGCTTATTCACCAAGGCTTTGACGTCTTGCGCCCGATCGTTGGGGGCAACAAACACCGCATCGCGAGTCTCGACCACCACATGATCTTTGAGGCCCACCGCCGCAATCAGTCGATGTTCGCTGTGCAGATACGACCCGCTGGTGTCCTCAATGACCACATCGCCCCGCATCACGTTGCCGCGATCGTCCTGAGGCAAACTTTCACGCAAGGAGGCCCACGACCCGACGTCACTCCAACCCGCTTCCAACGGCACAACAACCGCATCCTTGGTTTTTTCCATGACCGCGTAGTCGATCGAATTGGAGGGACACGCCTCAAAAGACTGCAAATCGATGCGCGTGAAATCCAAATCCAAACTGGCCTTGGCAAACGCCGTTTCGCAGGCGTTGTACATCGCCGGCTCGAACGCTTTCAGCTCACGCAAATAGGCGCGCGCTTCGAATAAAAACATGCCGCTGTTCCATAAATAATCCGTCGACGCCACGTAGGCTGCGGCTTTGTCACGGGAGGGTTTTTCGACAAACTGCGCGATCGTATACGCGTCCTGCAGCGCCTCGCCTTTTTTGATGTACCCGTAGCCGGTTTCCGCCGCCGACGGCACCACGCCAAAGGTCACCAACTTATTCGCCGTTGCGGCCTTTAACCCGCGTTGCACCGCGGCCACAAACGCCTGCGGCTGATTGATCTGATGATCGGCCGGCAACACCAACAGCAACAGCGACGCCGCATCGGGATGGGCTTTTATCGCCGCCAACGCGGCCAGCGCCACTGCGGGTGCGGTATTGCGCGCCGCTGGCTCCAACACGATGGCGGTGGGCTTGATGGCCAGTTGTCGCAGTTGTTCGGCCACCATAAAACGGTGCTGTTCGTTACACACCACCACCGGCGCTTGCGCCGCAAGACCCTGTACGCGCAGAACCGTGTCCTGAAACATCGACGCATTGGACACCAACGGCAAAAACTGCTTCGGATGCAACTCCCGAGACAAGGGCCACAATCGCGTTCCCGAACCACCGGACAAAATCACGGGTACCAACGTCATGTTAGACTCCTCAAACACACATTACCTCAAACGAGGCGTTCACCGCGGCCAATCGCATAATAGGTAAAGCCCTGTTTTTTCATGAACGCGGGGTCGTATAAGTTGCGTCCATCGAAAATCAGCGGTTGCTTCAACTGGGTCTTCAAATACTCAAAGTCGGGGCTTCTGAACTCTTTCCACTCGGTCACAATGACCAGCGCGTCGGCCCCCGCCAACGCCTCTTCCATGCTGCTCGCAAACTCGAGATCGGGACGGTTCCCGTACAGCCGCTGCGTTTCCAATTGCGCCACGGGATCGTAAGCCCGCACCGTCACGCCGTGCTCCCACAGGGCCTCCATGAGCACGCGCGACGGCGCCTCACGCATGTCGTCCGTTTCCGGTTTAAACGCCAAACCCCATAACGCCACGCGCAAGCCTTTCAATTGGCCGTTGTAGTGGCGAGAAATTTTTTGAAACAACACTTGTTTTTGACGGTAATTGACCGACTCGACGGCCGCAAGGATTTGCGACTCATAGCCCACCGACCGCGCCGATCGCTCCAACGCTTGTACGTCTTTCGGGAAACAAGACCCGCCATACCCCACGCCCGCGTAGATGAACCCATACCCGATGCGCGGGTCGGAACCGATGCCGTGGCGGATTTTCTCGATATCGGCGCCAACGCGTTCGGCGATATTGGCCATTTCATTCATAAAGGAAATTTTCGTCGCCAACATCGCGTTCGCCGCGTACTTGGCCAATTCTGCTGAACGCAGATCCATCACAATCAATCGCTCGTGATTATGCGTAAACGGCTCATACAGAGCGCGCATGAGTTCGGTGACGCGGGGATTGTCGCAGCCGACAATCACCCGATCGGGGCGATTAAAATCACCAATCGCCGCACCCTCTTTCAAAAATTCGGGATTCGAAACAATATCGTAGTCCACCACCTGCTGCCGCTTCGCTAGGGTGTCCACCACCATTTGCCGCACGCGATCCCCCGTGCCGACCGGCACCGTGGACTTGGTGATGATCACCTTGTACTCCGTCATGTGGGTGGCGACGGTTTCCGCAACCTTGAGCACGTATTGCAAATCCGCCGAACCATCCTCATCGGGCGGCGTGCCGACGGCGATCATTTGAAACAAACCGTGTTTGACGCCGTAGGCGGCATCCAGGGTGAACTCCAGACGCTTGCGCGCTTGGTTTTTCTGAATCAACGCTTCTAAACCCGGCTCGTGGATGGGCACTTTACCCTGGTTGAGCATCTCAATCTTGCGCGGATCCACATCCACACAAACCACGTGGTTTCCGGCCTCTGCCAAACACGCGCCCGTTACCAACCCAACATAACCGGATCCAAAAATGGTGATTTTCATAATCCTCTCAACACTCTGTCGTAAACCCACACCGCACTAGTTGACTACTTTAAACGCTTTGAACCTGAAGTTCAAATCACCTTTTGTTAACTTTAAGCTTAAAAACCAAACACTTAGAACCCATTGGGGGTAGCCATTAAGCTCCGAGCCATCAGCCGCAACGACCGCAAGGACTGGCCCAACTCATCCATCTCCCCGAGCCCCAAAAACTCTTCCCCGTGCCAGAGCTGGTACCGCGTCTCAGCGGGATAGGCGCGCGACAGTCGCTTACCCTGGTAGAGCGCTATGGCCTCCTCGGCCGACAGCTCGGCCCGCGGCCAATGCTGAACTCCCGCCGAGGTGGGCACCAGCCAGTGATCGAGGGCATCCCTCGTGGCGGATTCGATTTGCTCTAAGGTGTGCGCCACAAAGGACTGATGCGCACCGATTTTCGTGCGCTTTAAGGCAATGAGGTGGCCGCACGTTCCCAGTGCACGCGCCACCTCTTCCGCCAGGGTCCGCACATAGGTGCCCTTGGAACAGTGCACCTCAAACCGAAGATCGGTCGCGGTTAACTCCAGTAAGCGCAGACTGTGAATGTGAATCGATCGGGGCTTGCGCGTCACCTCAATGCCCTGTCGAGCCAACCGATACAAGGGCTGACCCTCCACTTTGAGCGCGGAATACATTGGCGGGATTTGCTGCTGATCGCCCAGAAATCGTTCAAGCACCGCTGCCACGCCATCCGTCGTCAACTCGGGAATCAACGCCTGCTCAACGACAGCCCCTTCCAAATCACCGGTATCGGTCCGTTGCCCCAACCGCACCACCGCCTCATAGGTCTTGGCCTCATCCAACAAATAACCGGCAACCTTGGTCGCTTCACCGAAACAGATGGGAAGCAAGCCACTGGCCAAGGGATCCAAACTGCCGGTGTGACCCGCTTTTTGCGCACGGTAGGCGCGACGCACGCGCTGCAAGGCCGTATTGGAACTCATGCCCACGGGCTTATCGAGCACCACAATTCCGTTGACGGCACGCCATGGCGCGCGCGGCGCTTGGTCGGTCATGATTCCGAAGGTTCAGGCTCAGCAGGCTCATCGCCACGCGCTTTGGCGTTCAATTCGTCCGCGCGTCTGGCCGCATCGATGAGTTTTGATAAGTGCAGCGCCTTATCAATCGATTCATCTTCAACGAAGCGCAGTTCCGGCACGTGCCGAATCATGAGCGATTTTTTCAACTGAATCCGTAAAAACGCCGACCCCGACGCCAACGCTTTGAGCCAGTCGGGATCTTTCTTCGACGGATCGAAGGGCAGTACGTAAATTTTCGCGTGCGACAGGTCGCGACTGACCTCGACGTGCGTCAGCGTGATCAGTCCGACGCGAGGGTCTTTGACCTCGTGGCGGATGATGTCCACGAGCAGACGTTTAATCTGCTCGGCCAGTCGCTGCGGTCTGGCGTTGGACGCACTCACGTTAGAGGCTGCGAGTCGTGACGACGCGTTCGAAACACTCGATTTGATCGCCCGCGCGCACGTCGTTGTAGTCTTTCACCGCAATACCGCACTCGGTTCCCGCGCGAACCTCATTGACGTCGTCTTTAAAGCGCCGCAGCGATTCCAAGGCGCCCTCAAAGATCACCACGTTGTCGCGAAGCACGCGAATGGGGTTGTTGCGTTTCACGTGTCCTTCGATCACCAAGCAACCGGCCACCGATCCAAACTTGCTGGAACGGAAGACGTCGCGCACTTGGGCAAGACCCACGATTTGATCGCGAACCTCGGGCGCCAACATGCCCGACAAGGCCGCTTTCACGTCATCAATGGCTTCGTAAATGATGCTGTAGTATCGAATGTCAATGCCGTGGTCTTTCACCAACTTACGCGCGGTGGCATCCGCACGGACGTTAAAGGCCACAATCCGCGCCCGCGAAGCCATCGCCAACATCACATCCGATTCCGTAATGCCGCCGACGCCCGAGCTGATCACTTTGACCGCCACTTCGTTGGTGGACAAGTTGTTCAACGCGTCTTTGAGCGCCTCCGCGGAACCTTGTACGTCCGACTTGATGAGCACTTGGATCTCTTGAGCCTTGTCTTCCATTTGCTGGAACACGTCTTCCATCTTCGTGGTGGTGCGCGCCAACTTAACGTCGCGGAATTTACCTTGACGATACAACGCCACTTCGCGCGCTTTGCGCTCGCTTTCAACCACCAGCAGTTCATCGCCCGCGTTCGGCGCGCCGGACAAACCTAAAATTTGCACCGGGATGGACGGACCCGCCTCTTCGGTGGGCAAGCCGTTCTCGTCGAACATCGCCCGGACCCGACCAAACTCCTGACCCGCCAATATGACGTTGCCGGTTTTTAAAATGCCGCGCTTCACCAAGATGGTGGCCACGGCACCGCGACCTTTATCCATGCGCGATTCCAGCACCACGCCCGCCGCCGCGCCTTCCGCAACGGCTTTCAGTTCCAAGACTTCGGCTTGCAACAAGATGCCTTCCAACAACGCATCGATCCCCGCGCCGGTCTTTGCCGACACCGGCACAAACATCACGTCGCCGCCGTACTCTTCCGGAATGACGCCTTGCGTAACGAGTTCGTTTTTCACTCGATCCGGTTCGGCTTCAGGCTTATCCATCTTATTCAAGGCCACGATGATCGGTGCTTCAGCCGCCTTCGCGTGCTGAATGGCTTCTATGGTTTGCGGCATGACGCCGTCGTCTGCGGCCACCACCAAGATCACGATGTCGGTGATTTTGGCACCGCGCGCACGCATGGCCGTAAAGGCCGCGTGACCCGGTGTATCGATGAAGGTCACAATGCCTTTATCGGTGGTCACGTGGTACGCGCCAATGTGCTGCGTAATGCCACCGGCTTCACCCGCCGCCACTTTGGCCCGTCGGATGTAATCCAGCAACGAGGTTTTGCCGTGATCGACGTGACCCATAATGGTCACCACCGGTGGGCGAGTAATGAGGTGCACGCCCTCCGCCACCGCCTCTTGCAGGTTATCTTCCAAGGCGTTTTCTTTGATTGGCTTGGCGCTGTGACCCAATTCTTCCACCACCAACACCGCGGTGTCTTGATCCAACGGTTGATTGATCGTCGCCATCACGCCCATGTTCATGAGCGCCTTGATGAGTTCGCTGCCTTTAACGGCCAACTTTTGGCCCAACTCAGCAACCGTAATGGTTTCGGGGATCGACACCTCGCGCTTAACCGGCGCGGTGGGCATCTCAAATCCGTGTCGACCATCGGGCGCACTTTGTCGACGCCCGCCATCCGCGCGCATCGGCTTCTTGCGCTTAATGCGCGCACTGGCATCACCGGCCACTTGTAATTCGTGGCGGCCATATCGCGTTTCGCGATGGAAATCGCCTCGACCATCCCGACCGTCGCCGCGCTCGCGGGTCTCGCGTGCTTTGACGCTCTCACGACCGTCTTTGGCGGCGGGTTGTGGACGGGCTTCGACGACCTTCGGTCGCTCGGGCGCCACGGGACGCTTGACCTCGGTCTCTTGCACCTGCAAGCGCGCTTGCGCTTCTTTGGCCTCGCGCGCTTGTTGCTGCGCCAACTCTTCTTGTCGCTGCTTTTCGGCCTCGAGGCGTTTACGCTCTTCCTCAGCCTCCCGAATGCGCGCTTCCTCTTTGGCGCGTTCTTGCGCTTCCGATTCATCACGCGCACGCTCAATTTCTTGCGCCGCTTTGGCCTTCTCTTCCAATACGCCGCGGTTGACGTAGGTGCGCTTGGTGCGCACTTCAACGCTGACGGTGCGGGCACTGCCGCGCGCGGCGCCCACTTTGATTTCACTTTGCGTTTTGCGCTTTAAAGTGATTTTTCGTGGTCCCGCAGCCCCCACTTCGGTGCTCTCGCGACCATGCGATTTGCGCAAATACGACAACAATTCCGTTTTGGCATCATCTGAAATAATATCGTTGGCCCCAGAAACGGTGATCCCCGCCTCCTCCAACTGCTTCAAAAGCTTATCGACCGAGACCTTTAAGACCTCGGCGAATTGAGCAACAGTTACATCTGACATACGCGCCCTCCTAGTTGCTCACCCTTACTGCTCGTTGGCGAACCAATGGGCACGGGCAGCCATGATGAGCTTCTTGGCCCGCTCTTCATCCAACCCACCAAAACCCACCACGTCCACGACCGCTTGCTCCGCCAACTCTTCACGCGTGTGAATGCCCTCGGCCTTAAGCGCTTCCGCCAAAGCTTCATCCATGCCTTCCACACTCATGATGTCATCGGAATGCTCGCCGTCGGTTTCCTCACTGGCAATGGCTTGGGTGAGCAATACATCACGGGCTCGGTTACGCAATTCTTTAACCACTTCATCATCAAATTCTTCGATGGCCAACAATTCGTTGGTGGGCACATACGCGATTTCTTCAATCGTCGAGAACCCTTCTTGCACCAGAATCGTTGCCACATCCGCACTGACGTCGAGGGCCTTAATAAAGTTATCCCGCAGACGATTGGCTTCGGCCTCGCTCTTCTCTTCGGCTTGTTGCTCACTCATGATGTTGAGCTTCCAACCGGTCAACTCGGACGCCAGCTTGATGTTCTGGCCGCCGCGACCAATCGCTTGAGAAAGCTTGTCTTCCGCCACCGCAATGTCCATGCTGTGTTGGTCTTCATCCACCACAATGGAGCTGACTTCCGCCGGTTGCATGGCGTTGATCACAAACTGCGCGGGGTTGTCCTCAAACGGAATGATGTCGACCCGCTCGCCGCCGATTTCATTGGACACCGCTTGGACGCGCGACCCACGCATGCCCACACAGGCGCCAACCGGATCAATGCGCGGATCCGCGGATTTCACCGAAATCTTGGCGCGCGCGCCCGGATCACGGGCTGCGCCTAAAATCTGAATGAGGCCCTGACCGACTTCCGGCACTTCCAACTTAAACAGTTCGATTAAGAACTCCGGTGCGGTGCGCGACAGGATTAACTGAGGGCCACGAGCCTCCGAGCGAATTTCCTTCAAAAAGGCCTTGATGCGGTCCTGAGTGCGGACCGGCTCGCGCGGGATCATGCATTCGCGCGGAATAAACCCTTCGGCGTTGGCACCCAAATCCACATAAATTCCGTTGCGATCCACGCGCTTGACGATGCCGCTGACCAAGGTGTGCAGGCGGTCTTTGTAAATTTCAGCGACCTGAGCGCGCTCCGCCTCTCGCACTTTTTGCACGATGACTTGCTTGGCGGTTTGGGCATCGATGCGTCCGAAGCTTTCCGAGGGCAGATGCACTTCCACGTATTCGCCCACTTTGGCGCTGGGATCCACATCCAACGCGTCTTCTAACCGCAATTCGCGTTGGGGAAATTGTAAGTCACGGGAATCGTCCGCGAACACCAACCAGCGTTGATACACATCGTAATCGCCGTTTTTACGGTTGATGGCGACGCGCGCGTCGGTCTCTTCACCCAAACGCTTGCGAGTAGTCGAGGCCAACGCCGCTTCCAGCGCCTCAAAGATAATGCCTTGGTCGATGCCTTTCTCATTAGCAACGCTTTCGACCGCATCGATAATTTCTTTCAAATTGCTCTTCAACATTTCCCCTACTCCCGAGGCTACCCAAACGACGGCACCACACGTGCCGATTTAATGTCACGATGATCAAGGAGCACCTGCTGCCCATCGACCCTCAACTCTATCTGTTCTCCCTGGACTGCGACCAAATCGCCCGTCCAGCGCTTACGACCCTCGCGAGGCAAGTGGGTTTCCACCTTGATTCGCTCCCCGCAAAAGCGCGCAAAATGCGCCAGCGTTCGCAGCGGCCGATCAAATCCCGGCGACGACACCTCCAGCGCGTACTCGCCGGGTATGGGGTCCGTCTCATCCAGCCCCACGCTCACCGCGCGGGATACCCGCTCGCAGTCTTCGACCGTGATCGGGGTTTCGCTCACCTCTCGGTGATCGATGTAAATCCGTAACGTCGCGTGGGCGCCGGGATGGAATTCCACTTCCACCAACTCGTAGCCGAGTTCGCTCACCCACGGTTCGAGCAGTCGCCACAAACGCTCTCGCACGTCGACCCACTCCCTGCCTACCGAAACCCATCGCCCAACAAAAAAGGGCCTATAGCCCCCCTGTTGGCACCAACGACCAGAAACGCAAAAGCCCCATAGGCGGGGCTTTTCGAATCCTGCTTTGCTCTGCCAGAGCAAGGCGGTGTTCGCGCATTATAACGCTAAAGCCTTGAAAGCGGAAAGGTTTTTTACCTCACCGCCCCCCGCGTGTCGCGCGTTAAATTATAACGCACTGAAAAATAACGCTTTTTCGCAAAACTGGGGCCTCGTGCCAACGCGTCTTTCCCATGACGTCAGGGGTTTTGCGAGGCCGCCGTCAATTCAATGCGGTCCGCCACCTTAAATCGATGCGGGTGTGGATCCATGGGATCGGTTAGCCGCAGCATCTCGATGCTGAGCCGGGCGCTCAAAATGGTGAAGCGCAGATAGTGAAAATTAATGGGATTGGCGTTGCTCAGGTACAAGTCGTCCGCGGTGCGCTCAACCGGGTACGGCTTCGCGCCGCCACCGCCGCTGACGAGGTACACAATGCCGTCGCGTTCAAAGTGTTCGTAGTTGTGCACATGCCCGGCCACGACCACGAAGCGCAGCTTCGGGTAGCGCAGCGACGCTTGGGCTAAAAACTGTTTCAAAGCCAGTTCATTGGGGCGGGGATTGTGACTGGCCATCGCGCCATCCGCCAAGTCCGCCACCGGCGGGTGGTGCAGCAGGATGAGCACAAATCGATCCGAGCTGCGGGCGTGACGCAGGGTGTCGTCCAACCACAGCAACTGCGGCGATCCCTCCAGCAACGAATCATTGGAATCCAAGGCCACCGCCAAGGCGCTGGACCCCAGGGACGCCGAATACCATCGCGTGCCCTTCAGCACGGGAAACGTTTGCCACCAATGCTCTAGGCACGTCGCTTCGGCGCACTTTTGAAACTCATGATTGCCGAGGATCGGCCACACCCCAATGCCCGATTCCGACCAGCGCTTGGTTTCTTGTTGAAACACCGCGTAGTCCTGCACGTCACCGCCATGCCAGGGCACGTCGCCGGTGATGAACACCGCCTGAGGGGCCTCGTCGGCGATGGCCGTGATGAGCGCTTGTCGCGCCGCCACGTTGGTGGCGTCGTGCTCCGACGGATCGGTAAAACGCACATCGCCATACACCACCACGTGGGTGTGATCGGCACGCCCGATCACCTGCGTCAGATGTTTTTGCGCATCCAACCCCTGGGAGTCCGCGGCGCCGGCACTGCTGGCACACATTCCCACCACCAGAACGCCCACGCTTGCCACCTTCCACATCAGACTCCGCATGACGTACTTCCTTTTTACGTTTGACCCCATGGTACGGGGGCTATATGACCATTCGATTGCGTGGCGCACCGTTCAAACCGCTCGACTTTTCAAACGCAGCGCGTCCCAACTGCCGTCCCCGCTCCAGCCGCCATCCACCGGCAACACCACTCCGTTGATAAACGACGCGCGCTCGGGATCGGCCAAAAACAGAATCGCTTCGGCGATTTCGTGTCCGGCCGCAAATCGCCCCATCGGGACCCGCTGTTCAATATCGGCATCGCGGTAAGCGCCCGAACCTTGATCTTTATAATCCATCTCGGTTTTAATCCACCCCGGTGCCACCGCATTCACGCGAATTCCACGGCCGCCCCACTCGGCCGCCAAGGTTCGGGTCATGCCCACCAAGGCGTGTTTTGAAGCGTTGTACGCAACGCGGTGAATGATGCCCGAGATGCCGGCGACGGAGGCCACATTGACGATAGCGCCCGACCCTTGAACCAACATTGGTTTGGCAAACCGCTGCGCCATTAAAAACGGCCCCAGTGCGTTGATCGACATCACGCGCTGCCATTGCGCACTGGTCGTGGTGAGCGCCTCTTCGATCAGGCTGATGCCCGCGTTATTCACCACCACATCCACACGGCCAACGGTCTGGAGTACCCGCTCGGCCAACGCCGCCACAAACCCCTCGTCGGCCACATCGCCCTGCTCGGTGTACACCGTCCAGCCGCTGGTCGAGGCCTCCTGCTGCAACGACGACATCGCTTGCACATCGGTTGCAAAGACCTGATAGCCCGCTTTGGCCATCCGCAACGCCGTGATTTTACCGACCCCTTGCGCCGCCCCTGTCACCACGGCGACCCGCAACGGCGTTGAAGAGTGATTGGGTGTGATCGTCATCGTTCTGTCTCAATTGTGAAGTCGCGGCCTAGACCGCAATCAAAGTGGTGACGGGCAAGGACACCACCGAATCAACCCCTAATATTTGCAAGAGGACTTGCGCGCGTTCGTGCCCATCCGACATCTGAAAAACGGCCTCTAGGCCGGCGAAAGCGCCGACACCAATGCGGACCGTCTGCCCATGAGTAAACATGGGTACGCCCGCTTCGATGAGTTCCCCCATTTGCGCCAACGACTGCACCAGGTCCATGGGAATTTTGGTCATCTGGCCACCAAAGCGGACAATGTGACTGGCGCCGCGCGTGCTGCGCACCGCACTCCAAGCCGCGTCCGTGGCGCCCCCGACGAACACGTAGCGCTTAAATAACGGCTCTTCAACCCATTGGAGACGCTTGCGCACGATGCGTTGCTCGCGCAATTTGGGCAGCAACACTTCAAACCCTTGCCGAGCCAAATGCGTTTTCGCCTCCGACTCGGCGCGGGGCTTGGTGTACACCAAATACCAATCTAATCCATCCATCATCGTTCGCCCTCACTCACACCACGGACACGGGTCATCACGGTTGGCTTCCGGCGGCGTCCTCCCGCAGGGTTTTCGTCAACGAGTGACTAATCAGCACCCACATCACCCCCAACATCAGGCCCACCAAGCCCGCAACCAACACAATCAACGTCCGCTTCGGTGAAGCGCGCTGCTTGGGTGGTACGGCGGGATCAATGATTTTAAAAGCGAATTGTTCGTTGGCACGCGCCAAGGCCATTTTTTGCATTTCGCCTTCCAGCACCCGACCAATCGACTGCTGCAGCGACACCACTGACGTGGCTAATAATTCTTTTTGCAAATACTCAATGCTGCGCTCCGCGTCTTCCGTAGCCTGAGTGCGCATTCGATCATTCAACCGACGCACCAACTCGTTGGCCCATCGCGCCGCGGTGTCGGGATCCGTCCATTTAATCGACATGGTGATGGTGCCCGATTTTTTATCTTCGGTGATCGTTCGCACTTGTGTGTCAAATAATTTCACCGCATCACGCTCATCGGGCGGCTTTTTAACCGACTCCTTCCAGCGTCCAGCAGCAGCGTCCCACTTGTCCGCAAACAGCACCGGAAGCAAATGTTCGTCGTCCACAAACTGGCTGATCAACGCCTTGGACTTCAACACCGCGAGCGGCTCGCCGCCGTCGCTGCCGGGGATGTCAATCCCCGCCAAACTCGCCAGTCCTCCCAACTGCGCCAAACCGCCGCCACCCAACGTGGACTTTTTGCCCGCCGGCGCCAACACCACTTCCGCCTGAAACCACTCGGTGGCCATTAGGGCATACACCACCGCCGCGATCACGCACACGATGGCGCACACCGCAATGCGTAGCCGCCCCTGCCACAGCGTTTGCCCCAATTCCTTCAAATCAATTTCGTCATCGGCCGCGCCCATAGACTCCATGGGCTGGGGCATAACGTAGACGACTTTCTGTGACGATGCTTCTGAGGGTGGGATCGATCGATCCATATGACTAAACTCCGCTGGTGCCAAGTGTGATTAAAGTCCGCTGACGTCCTATTTTAAAGCCGATGTGGAATTGAAACTTCTAAAAATGCCGTGATTCCGGTTCATTGCCATTCCCCCATTCCATTCGGTTTTATAGACTCTCCACGGACCATTCAATCACGTCGGTCGCGTAGATCTTTCAGTTTATCAGCAATCCCTCGAACTCCCATCGGCACCACCCCGATTCCACGCTTAAACGCCTGTTTTATAGAAAGTTATTCAAACCGGGCCTTACACTACCCCATCAACCGGTCAGTAAGGCTCGGTTACGAATGGCTGCGCCCACGGCCAATCGACGGGGCGAATATCGGCCCCAATACACCCAATATTGGTCTGTATATGGATACAGGTCGAGATATTCTACGATGAACCCCTCACTCCCGACGGCGCGCACACCGGCGGATCGTCGCTCATTGGAGACCTTATGTTCACGCTCTGCAAGACCATCCCCGCATTTTATGAGCGCGCGAACCGGGTCACGCCCCTCACCACAGTTCTTAACAATTTCCAACAAAAGTTGTGGAGTCAAACCCGACAATACATGCTGTTCCACAAGCTGGCAAAACACGTCACAGTCCCACCGGTAAACCACGATGGGTAATCGCATGTGCCCCTTCAATTCAACTGGGACGCAATGTGAAAACAACGGTGATCAGTCCGTGCGCCAATCTACTCGATTAAAAAAATCGAAACGCCAGTTGGGTTCGAGTATTGCCACACGCCGCAAGCTCATGGGCTATACCCAAGCGCAACTCGCGGAACGGGTCGCGGTGGATGTTGAAACCATTAGCCGTTTTGAGCGCGGCAAACATTTTCCATCCCTCACCATGTTGCACGATTTGTCCAACCACCTGCATATGCCGGTGGAGGAATTGCTCAAGGGCTGTTTTAAAAACCCCGGACCACCCCAATTGGCTCGCTTAAATGGGCTATTCGGAGAGTTGCGTCCAGCCGATCAGGCCTTCGTGATCAAGCACATGGAACAGATGGTGTTGCACTTGGTTAAACGCACCTGAGCCCACCGTCCGGCCATCAACCAACCACGCTCTCCAAGCGCGTCACCCGTCGATAGGATTTCGGCAGCATCAAGCCGCGTTGGGCGCGCTCGCCGCGGTAATCTTTGAGCTCCGCCGCCGTCAGTTCCATGGAGCGCTCACCGCAATGAACGCGCAGCGACTGTTTGGCACCCAGAACCGCAATGGACACCACGGTCTCTGCGGCCGACTTGCCTTTTTTGGCGGAGGCCAAGGTGAACAATTTATTGCCTTTGCCTTTGTTCAGTTCAGGCAATTCCTTCAACGGGAACAGCAGCAAACGACCCTCTTGGCCATCCGCCGCCACCGCCACCGCCACCCACGTCGCCGACTCATCGGCCAACACCAACGGCAAGGCACTGGCGCCCTCGCCCACGTTGAGTAAGGTTTTGCCGGCACGATTACGCGCCACCAACTGTTCAAGCGTCGTCACAAAGCCGTAGCCGGAGGTGCCCGCCACCACCACGCGCGCGGTGGGCTCGCCCATCACGACGCTGACAAAATTGGCGCCATCGGGCGGATCGACGCGGCCCGACAAAGGCTCGCCCAAACTGCGCGCCGACGGCAAACTGTGCGCGGGCAACGAATAACTGCGCCCCGTCGAATCCAACAGCAGCGCCAGCTGGGTGCTCATGCCGCGACTGAAGCTTTGCAGTTCATCGCCGGCTTTGTACGCCAACCCGGTCGGATCGATCTCGTGTCCTTTCGCCTGACGTATAAAGCCCAGCTTGGACACAATGACGGTGATCGGTTCGGCGGTCACGAGCTCGGATTCGTCAATCGCCTTGGCGGCCACGCGCTCCACCAAACGAGTGCGACGCTTGTCGCCATAACGCTCGGCGTCCGCCACCAATTCGCTGCGGATGAGTTTGGTGAGCTTGGATTCGTTCTGCAAAATGCCGTTTAATTCGTCGCGCTCTTCTTGCAGCTTGTCTTGCTCGCCGCGAATTTTCATCTCTTCAAGCTTCGCCAACTGGCGCAACTTGGTTTCCAGAATCGCTTCCGCCTGTTCGTCGGAAAGCTTAAAGCGCTTGATCAACACCGGCTTGGGCTCATCTTCGCGACGCACAATGCGGATGACTTCATCCAAATTGAGGTAGGCAATCAACAACCCGTCCAAAATGTGCAGTCGACGTTCCACTTTGCCCAGGCGAAACTGCAGCCGTTTTCGCACGGTGTCACGGCGGTACTGCAACCATTCGACCAGCAGATCGCGCAAATTGCGCACCATCGGACGGCCATCGAGACCGATCACGTTGAGATTGACGCGGAAGGTCTTCTCAAGGTCGGTGGTCGCAAACAAATGCGTCATCACCAGATCCGCATCGACGTTTTTATTTTTGAGTTCCAAAACGATGCGCACCGGCTCGTCGTGATCCGACTCGTCGCGCAAGTTTTCCACCATCGGCAACTTCTTGGCACGGATTTGCGCGGCGACCTGCTCTTGAACCTTGGAACCGGACACTTGATAGGGCAATGCCGTTATCACAATCTCATCACCGTCCGCCTCGTACACCGCACGCGCTTTAAACGTGCCTTGGCCCGAATCGTAAATGGCGCGGATTTCCGCGCGCGAGGTGACGATTTCGCCGTAGGTCGGAAAGTCCGGCCCCGGAATTAATTTATAAATCTCTTTGGCGCTCGCTTCCGGTTCATCCAAAAGCTTCACGCACGCCGCCACCACTTCTTTCAAATTGTGCGGCGGAATGTCGGTGGCCATGCCCACCGCAATGCCCGTGGCGCCGTTCAGCAACACGTTGGGCAGCCGCGCGGGCAGCAGCACCGGCTCATCCATCGACCCATCAAAATTGGGCACCCAGTCGGTGGTGCCTTGATCGAGCTCGTCCAATAACGTCTCGGCGTATGGCCGCAGCTTGGATTCGGTATAACGCATCGCCGCGAACGATTTGGGATCGTCCGCCGAACCGAAGTTGCCCTGACCATCAATGATCGGATAGCGATAGGAAAAGTCCTGCGCCATGTGCACCATCGCTTCGTAACACGCCGAGTCGCCGTGGGGGTGAAATTTACCGATCACGTCGCCGACCGTTCGCGCGCTTTTCTTGTGTTTTGAACTGGCGGCCAGCCCCAACTCACTCATTGCGTAAATGATGCGTCGCTGCACGGGCTTCAGCCCATCCGCCAACTGCGGCAGTGCGCGATCCAAAATAACGTACATCGAATAGTCGAGGTAGGCTTTTTCCGCAAAGTCTTTCAACGCTTTGCGCTCAATTCCTTCAAAGTTCAGGCCTGACGATTTCATAGAATTACATCCGCCAAGTTGCCCTTACTCTCAAGCCAAGTGCGCCGCTCGCTCGCGCGTTTTTTGGCCAACAACATGTCCATCAACTGATCGGTCCCGTCTTTGCCATCCAACGACAACTCCAATAAGCGTCGGGACTGCGGCGCCATGGTCGTTTCGCGCAGCTGCAACGGGCTCATTTCACCCAAGCCCTTAAAGCGCGTCACCGCCACTTTGCCCTTGATGTTTTCTGTTTTGATGCGCGTCAAAATATTTTCGCGCTCCGGATCATCCAAGGCGTAAAACACCTGACGACCCACGTCAATGCGATACAACGGCGGCAACGCCACATAAATGTGGCCCTGTTCCACCAGCGGTCTAAAATGCTTTAAGAACAACGCGCACAACAACGTGGCGATGTGCTGACCGTCCGAGTCGGCGTCCGCGAGAATGCAAATGCGGTTGTAGCGCAATTCATCCAACTGCGCGGATCCCGGATCGACGCCGATGGCCACCGAGATGTCGTGGACTTCCTGCGAGGCCAACACGCCCGCGCCATCCACTTCCCAGGTGTTCAAAATCTTCCCACGCAGGGGCATCACCGCCTGAAACTCACGATCGCGCGCTTGCTTGGCGCTGCCACCGGCGGAGTCGCCTTCCACCAAAAAGAGTTCCGTGCGCTTGGGGTCTTGGGAGGTGCAGTCGGCCAATTTTCCGGGCAACTGAGGCCCAGCGACGATGCGCTTACGCACCACTTTTTGGGCCGCTTTAATCCGCGCCTGAGCGCGTTCAATCACCAACGTGGCGATGCGTTGACCGGCTTCCGGATGCTTGAGCAACCATCCGCCAAAACTGTCTTTCACCCACTGCGCCACGATCTGCGCCGTGTCGCGCGAAGCCAAGCGCTCTTTGGTTTGACCGGCGAACTGCGGCTCGCGCATCTTGACCGACAGCACGTAGCTCAAGCGCTCCCAGGCGTCTTCCGGGGCAATTTTAACCCCGCGCGGCGTCAGGTTACGCACATCGCAAAATTCACGGATCGCTTCCGTCACGCCCAAGCGCAACCCATTCACATGGGTACCGCCATCGGCGGTGGGAATCAAATTCACGTACGACTCACCGACCAAAGGCGCATCCGAATCGATCGCCCAGGCAAACGCCCACTCCGCCGCATCACTGCCATTTTGCAGCGACTCCGCAAACGTTTCCTCTGGCAAACAGGGGTTGTCGCCCAAACTGTCTTTGAGATAACCCGACAAGCCACCCGCGTAGCGCCACTCTTGACGCTCGCCCGTCGACTCTTGCCACAAACTGACCGTGAGCCCGGCGCACAAGACCGCTTTCGCGCGCAGCACATGAGTTATGCGCGACACCGACACCTTATCGGAATCAAAATACTTGGGATCGGGCCAAAACCGCACCGTCGTGCCGGTTTGCTTCGACGGCGCATCCCCAATCACCTTGAGTTTTTCATCGCGGTTGCCGTCTTTAAAAGTCATCTGATATTCGCGCGCATCGCGGCGCACTTTAACGACCAACTTCTTCGACAGCGCGTTCACCACGGACACGCCCACGCCGTGTAAGCCACCGGACTGCTGATAGGATCCCTCGGAAAATTTGCCGCCGGCGTGCAGCTTGGTCAAAATCAACTCAACGCCCGGCATCTTTTCAGTCGGATGCATGTCCACGGGCATGCCGCGCCCATCGTCGGTCACTTCGATCGAACCGTCTTTATACAACGACACCGCTATGTTTTTGCAATGGCCCGCCAAAGCCTCGTCGACGCTGTTGTCGACCACTTCATGAACCAAATGGTTCGGGCGTGCGGTATCGGTGTACATGCCCGGACGACGACGAACGGGATCCAAACCGGATAAAACTTCAATGCTGGCGGCGTTATATTGACTCATGGCGCGCGAAGTATAGCAAAAAGAATTTTGAATTCACCAATTCTCGCGCCACACCCCAAAAATAAAGGAGAAACACCCCGCAAAGGTCACCACGTCTGTCTCACCACATGCCCGCCATCGAACGGCGCTTCACCCATCACGCGTGAGAGCGCGTCACGCCGATCCAAGACCGCAAACGAACGCTAACGCAAATCGTCCAGCAACGAATGACGCGTCACATCTTTGAAAACGATGGTGTGGTGATATTGCGGGTGATGAACGCTCAACGCCATCACGCCACCGGCCAAAGCAGACTCCCGCTGGGCCGGCGTGAATTCAAATCGTAAAAAATGCACGGCCGATGTTTTGCTTTCGTTTTCTCGTTCCAAGTCCTCATCCGCAATGGTCGTTACCGCGTCGCCGTTCACTGTCATACTCACGCAGCGCTCAAACCCCTTGAGCCGCATCAACGCCACGTGCCGCTCCGCGGGATCCGAAAATTCAATCAACAACGTGGCCTTCAGGTTGTGCTGGTCCGGAATGAGCGGGTTGTACGCTTGCAACTCCTCATCGATGCCGTCTGGCTCAAAAATGCGCTCGGCACGCAACATCTCTTGGATCTGATACTGAATCAGCCAGCGGTCTTCAAACAACACGGTAGCGTTGGGCCCCAGGGCCACGCTGCGCACTTTTTTGTGCGCGATGATCCGCTCGCGAATCTGCGAACGCACGCGCGCGTAATGTTCCAAGGGCAGCAAGTCCTCCACGGTCAATGGCCCCGCGGTGCGGCTTGAGTTAAAGACCATAGGCTTCTCTTAATAAGGTTAAGGGGTGACGCGGCGGCGTGGGATGACTCAACGCGGCGCCGATGTGATTGCCGGCCATCGGACAGTCGCTCGAATGCACCACGGCGGCCGCTCGGTCTACGCGCGACGCCACGGGTTTGACGATTTTGCGTGCAGCCGCATGAAACTCCTGTTTGAGCGCGTAGGTTCCGTCGTGACCGGAACAACGCTCAATCACCTCAACGGTGGTCCCCGGGATCAGCGTGAGGACGTCCCGCGTTTTCAATCCCACATTTTGCACCCGCAAATGACACGGCACTTGGTAGGCCACTTTGCCCAAGCTGCGTTGGAATGTGGTGTTGAACAGCCCCGCCTGGTGACGATGGATCAAATACTCAAAAGGGTCAAACATACGCGCCGCCACCGTCTTCACATCCGCGTTCTCTGGAAACAACAACGGCAGTTCTTGTTTGAACATCAGCACGCACGAGGGGATCGGCGAGACGATGTCGTAGCCTTTCTCAATTAACGTGAGCAACGCCGGGATATTGGTGCGCATGAGCGTTTCCACCGCCTCCAAATCTCCCAATTCCATCTTCGGCATGCCACAACACACTTCGGTGGCGGCGGTGGTCACGTCAATGCCATTGTGACGAAATACCGTCACCAGATCGTGCGCAATGTCCGGTTCGTTGCGATTGCAATAACAGGTGGCGAACACGCTCACCTTGCCACGCGTGGGCCCCGCGCTTTGCGCCTTTGCCGACTCGACGGCGGTGAAGGCGCGTTTGAAGGATCGACTGTGGTAATTGGGCACCACCGCCTGCGGATGCACGCCCAACACCGCCGACAAGGCTTGACGCCCAACGGTTGAATGGTTCACGGCGTTAACCACCGACGCCACCACCGGAATGCCGGCCAACGAGCCGACGACGTCGGTGGACGACAACAGACGATCCCGCACCGACGCGCCTTCTGTCTTAAATCGCTGCGCTTTCGCGCGCAACATCAGATGCGGAAAATCCAAGTTCCATTCGTGAGGCGGAACATAAGGACATTTGGTCATGTAACACAGGTCACACAAATAACAATGGTCAACCACTTGCCAATACACCGGCTTGGGCACGGTATCCAGTTCACCACTGGCGCTCTCGTCGATGGCATCGAATAAGGTCGGAAACGCGTTGCACAGATTAAAACAGCGCCGGCACCCGTGACAAATGTCGAACACGCGCTCCAACTCGTGATCCAGCGCTTGAGAATCATAAAACGCCGGATCACACCAGGCGATGGGGTGCCGAATGGGCGCGTCTAAACTGCCCTCGCGTACCGGTGATTTGGGTATGTCGCTCATGGTCCTATCCTCGGATCGTTGGGTCACCGGCTCGGCAGTCCAAGCCGGCGAACGAGCGACACGGTTAGAGCGTGTCTAAGGCCTTTTGGAAGCGATTCGCGTGCGACCGCTCGGCTTTGGCCAAGGTCTCAAACCAATCGGCGATCTCATCGAACCCTTCGTCGCGCGCCGTCTTCGCCATCCCCGGGTACATGTCGGTGTACTCGTGCGTCTCGCCGGCAATGGCCGCCTTCAAATTGTCCGCGGTTGAGCCGATGTTCATGCCGGTCGCCGGATCGCCGGCTCCGCCTTGCTCCAAATATTCCAAATGGCCGTGTGCGTGACCGGTTTCGCCTTCCGCCGTTGAGCGAAACACCGCACTGACGTCATTAAAACCTTCCACATCCGCTTTGGCGGCGAAGTAGAGATAGCGACGATTGGCCTGCGACTCACCGGCAAACGCGGCTTTTAAATTGTCTTCCGTCTTGCTTCCTTTGAGATTCATAACCGACTCCTTAATTGAGGATGACGCGCCGGAACGGCACGGTGTGTGGGCCGAATTCACTCTAAACCCCGCTGGCGTGCGCGTCAACGACGCGTTTTACCCATCCGCAGGCCTCGCCAGCGTCACCGGAACATTCCTAAACCATTCATTTATCGATCATTTTTGTGCTCCCCATCGCCGACGCCGGAGTTCAGGTGCACCAGCGGTCGTCCTTCGGTACGATAGTCGTTTGCGTTGTGAGGGAGCCATGGCCAAAGCCAAAACACCGCCGGCGGTTAATTTTGAAGCCTCTTTGGAGGAACTCGAGCGCATTGTCGGCGCGCTGGAGCGCGGCGACCTGTCGCTCGAAGCCTCGCTCGAGCAGTATGAAAAAGGCGTGGGGTTGTTGCGCACCTGTCGCGACGCGCTCACGCACGCGGAGCAGAAAGTCGCGATTCTGACCAAAGCCCAAGCGGACGCGCCACTGGCGCCGTTTGACGACGAGGACACCGACGTCGCTTAGTCCCGCGGCTAGACCGATCCGAGCTCATCCCCTGTTTTGAACCGCTGAGATGCCACCGAGATGTCCGCCACTTCTTTGACTCGCCGACTCACCCACAGCGCACAACGCGTCGAACGTGCGTTGACGGCAGCGCTGCCCCCGGACAACGCCGTTTCCACCTTAGTGGCCGCCATGCGCTACTCGTCCTTAAATGGCGGCAAACGCCTTCGGCCCGCGCTGTGCTTTGCCACCGCGGAATGTTTCGGCATCACCGAACACGCGCTCCCCGATCAGTGCGCAGCCTTGGACGCCATCGCGGCCGCCATCGAAATGATTCACGTGTACTCGTTGATACACGACGATTTGCCCGCCATGGATAACGACGATTTGCGACGCGGACTGCCCACCTGTCATAAGCGCTTCTCTGAAGCGACCGCGATTTTGGCCGGCGATGCGCTGCAATCGCAGGCGTTTTTAACCCTCAGCAACGCGCCGATGGCGGCGCCGCTGGCCGTGGCGCTGATGCGCGACCTCGCACTCGCCGCCGGCGCTCAAGGCATGGTTCAAGGGCAGGCCATCGACTTGGCCGCCCAAGGAAAGGCCCTCACGGAATCCGCACTCGCAACCATGCACGCGCACAAAACCGGCGCGCTGCTCACCGCCAGCATCGTCATGAGTGCGCGCTGGTGTGGCGCGTCCGAGCCACAACTGACCGCGCTGGCTGCGTTTGGTCAAAAACTCGGACTGTGTTTCCAAATCATCGACGACATTTTGGACGTCACCAGCACGACCGAAGTCTTGGGCAAAACCGTTGGCGCCGACCAAAACCTGCAGAAGCCCACCTACCCGTCCATCGTTGGCCTGGAACTCAGTCGCCAACGCGCCCAGCAGGCCGTGCGCGACGCGCAGACCCTACTGCACGACGCCCAACTGTCGGACCCGACGCCCCTGTGGGAACTCGCGCGCTTTGTGGTGGAACGCAATCACTGACCGCTATCCGGGGATCGTCAGGTCTTTTCGGGTAAAATGCGGACATGACGGCTTCACTCTCACTGTTATCGCAGGTTAAAACGCCTGCCGACCTCCGCGCGCTTCCGGAAGCCAAGCTCCCCGAACTCGCCGCCGAGTTGCGGCAGTTTTTAATCGACACCGTGAGCCAACGCGGCGGGCACTTTGCGGCCGGGTTGGGCACCGTCGAACTGACCATCGCCTTGCATTACGTCTACGACACGCCCAACGACCGCTTGGTGTGGGACGTCGGTCACCAAGCGTATCCACACAAAGTGCTCACGGGACGCGCCGAGGCGTTATCCACCATCAAACTTCATCACGGACTCGCGCCTTTTCCTCATCGCGGCGAAAGTCCCTTTGACGCCTTCGGCGTCGGCCACTCGTCCACGTCCATCTCCGCGGCGCTGGGAATGGCGCTCGCCACGGAATCCGACAGCGATCCCGCGGTGCGCGCGCGCCGCCACGTGGCCATCATTGGCGATGGCGCGATAACCGCCGGTTTGGCGTTTGAAGCCTTGAACCACGCTGGCGATTTGAAAACCAATTTGTTGGTGGTGTTAAACGACAACGAAATGTCGATTTCCGAAAACGTCGGCGCGCTCAAGAACTATTTTGCCCGACTCATTGCCGGACGACTGTATTCCGGTTTCCGCGAGGGCGGTAAAAAAATCCTCAAGCGTATCCCCGCGGCGTGGGAACTGGCCAAGCGCAGCGAAGAACACATGAAAGGCATGGTGTTGCCAGGCACGATGTTTGAGGAAATGGGCTTTAATTATTTAGGCCCCTTTGATGGCCACGACGTGCTGGGACTGGTGCGCACCCTGCGCAACGTGCGCAAGCTCAATGGCCCTCAATTTATCCACGTCACCACTCAAAAAGGCAAAGGCTACGCGCCAGCGGAGGCCGATCCGATCAAGTGGCATGGCCCGGGCCCCTTTGACGCCAAGCTCGGCACCCTCGTGCAAGAGCCCGCGGCCTCTCCCACCTACACGCAGGTGTTCGGCCAATGGCTGTGCGACCAAGCGGAGGCGGATCCGTCGTTGGTGGCGATTACCCCCGCCATGCGCGAGGGCTCCGGGCTCGTGGAATTCGCCAAACGTTTCCCGGATCGGTACTACGATGTGGCGATCGCGGAACAACACGCCATCACTTTGGCGGCGGGACTCGCGTGTGAGGGCAAGACGCCGGTCGTTGCGATTTATTCGTCGTTCTTACAACGCGGCTACGATCAACTCATTCACGACGTGGCGCTGCAGAATTTAAAAGTCATTTTTGCCATTGACCGCGCCGGGTGCGTCGGTGGCGACGGCGCGACTCACCAAGGCATTTTTGATCTCTCCTATCTGCGCTGTGTCCCAAACCTCACGCTCATGGCACCGGCCGATGAGGCCGAATGTCGACAGATGTTGTGCGCAGCGCACCAATTGAATGGGCCCAGCGCCGTGCGCTACCCGCGCGGACGCGGTCCCGAGGTCGCGATCCCCACCCACTTGCTCCCCTTGGAGTTCGGCAAAGCCCAAGTGCGCCGCGACGGACGCAGTGGTCTTTTGCTGATTGGCGTAGGCCCCATGGTGGCGGCGTTAGAGCGCTTGGCCCCGGAGTGGGACGCGACCGTCGTCAACCTGCGATTCGTAAAACCCCTCGATGAGGCCACCCTTGTGGCGTTGGCGCGTGCGCACACGCACGTCGTGGTGGTTGAAGAGAACGTGATCGCCGGTGGTGTGGGCGAAGCTATTGGCGCCTTGCTGTTGGGACACAATCTCCTGCGACCGCTTAAATTGCTGGGGATCCAAGATCGATTCATTGAACATGGGTCACGTGAGGACAACCTCCGCGATGCCGGTTTGGACCCCGCGAGCCTTCAGGCCGCGATCCAGACGTTTTGGAAAACGCCGACCACCGCGTCGCCATGACCGTTACGCAAAGGAATGACTAGGATGATGGAAGACGTACAAGGACGCCACGACGATCGATCACTGGCCATCGATGAAGTGGGCATAGCGGGCTTACGCTTACCATTGACCGTGCAGTTGTCCGCCACACCTCAGGCCACCGTGGGTCGTTTCGCCATCCGGGTGCATTTGCCTGAAGATCGCAAAGGCACTCACATGTCGCGCATGGTGGCGCTGGCGATGGAAAACCTCGTCGTCTCCTACGACAGTTTCGGTCGCTTGCTGACCGACACACGCCAACGCCTCGATAGTCAGCGCGCCTACATTCGCATCGACTTTACGTATTTTTTGGAAAAACTCGCCCCCATCTCGCAGGAAAAGAGTTGGATGGATTACGAGGTTTCACTGGAAGGCGAGGCCGGCGATGACGGCGTGATCCAATGGCTGTCCGTGACGGTGCCCGTGACGTCGTTGTGCCCGTGTTCGAAAAAGATCTCCAACTACGGCGCACACAATCAACGCTCGGAAATCCGCATCAAAATTCAACCGCGCCACGGGATGGAGATCGACGAGATCATCCGCTTAGCGGAACGCCAAGCCTCCTCCGAACTGTACGCAATTTTAAAGCGACCCGACGAGAAAGCCGTCACCGAACGAGCCTACGACAATCCCAAATTTGTCGAAGACCTGGTGCGTGACGTCGCCGCGGCGTTACACCAACTGCCGGCGGTTGCGGCGTTTGAAGTGACGGTCGAAAACTTTGAATCCATCCACAATCACTCGGCGATTGCCACGCTGCGCCATCGCGCCTAATCGCGCCCCGGGCAAACGGCTTGACCGAGCTTAGCGAAACGGGTCCCAACCGCGCGGAATGGGCTTGGCTTGTTTGCCGTCCATGAGTCGAATTCCAGGGCTTGCGGCAATTTCACCAATGCAATGCACGCTGGGCATTCCACCTTGCGCGCGCAACTGCGCAAACTCGGCCGCGCGCTCTGGCGAGACGGTGAACAACAGCTCAAAATCTTCGCCGCCGGCCATCGCCCACTCCCACGCGCGCTCCTCGCCCGCGAGGGCATACAGCGAGCGTGAAATGGGCAACTCCCGCAATCGAACCACCGCACCGACCCCACTGCTGTCACACAGTTGCCCCAAGTCTTGCATCAACCCATCCGACACATCGATGCACGCACTGGCCACGTGTCGCAACTTTTGCCCAAACGACACGCGCGGTTCGGGGCGTCGGAACTTTTCTTCTAAAGTGGCGCGCATGGAGCCTTGACCTTGCAAACGCCCTTGAACGAGCGCCAGCCCAGCCGCGGCATCGCCGGGCCAACCACTGACGTAAATCAAATCTTGTGGCTTGGCACCGCTGCGCCGCATGGCCTGGTGACGCGGCACCACGCCCACGACCGTCACGGTGATGGCCAACGGCCCTTTGGTCGTATCGCCCCCCACCAAACTGACGCCATGGGTGCGCGCCAGCGTTGCAAAGCCGTGCGCAAACTGACTCAGCCATTCCTCGTCCATGGCCGGCAGCGTCAACGCCAAGGTGGCGTACAGCGGCATCGCCCCCATGGCGGCCAAGTCTGACAAATTCACCGCCAAGGCTTTGTGCCCAATGTCTTCGGCCTCAAACTGAGGCGGAAAATGTTGCCCTTCCACCAACGTGTCGGTGGCGATCACCACCTCTTGCCCGGCGGGTGGCAACACCAAGGCCGCATCGTCCCCCACCCCCAACACCACATCGGAGCGTTGGGCACCTAGGTTGGTAAAAAATCGCTTAATGAGCGTAAATTCACTCAAGCAGCCGCCCCTCTAACGACGTCGATTCGACGAACACTCCAACCGCATCAGGCCGAGATTTCCAGCTCCCGGAATTCACGGGCGGCGCGATCCAGCACGCCGTTGACAAACTTATGCCCATCGGTGGCGCCAAATTTTTTGGTCAACTCCACCGCTTCACTGATGACCACGCGATAGGGCACGTCCAACCGGTGCTTGAGTTCATACAGCGCCATCCACAACACCCCATGCTCGAGCGGATCCAAATGTTGGGGGTTAATGTCGCTGAACCGCGCTAAGATCTGGTCGTAGCCGGCGGAGTCGTTGGCCACCGTCGACAACACGTCTTGGAAAAATTCGCGGTCCAAGCCCGCCAAATCGGGATCCGCCCCATACTGTTGCACCAAATCCTGCCACGGTTGAGCGGTCATTTGCAATTGATAAAACGCCTGCACCAGCGCTTGGCGTGCGATCCGCCGCGATCTTTGGAGTTGACGTTCTGCGTTGACTGACATGACATACCCTTTACTGGACTCAATGGTTGGACGACGTTCGCTGCTCTGTCCACGCGCGGTCGACCGCGGCGCGCAAACGACCCAATTAATCTTTCAGGCGTTTGATGACCGAAATCATCTCCACCACCGACAGCGCCGCATCCGCGCCCTTGTTGCCGGCTTTGCCGCCGGCGCGATCGATGGCCTGTTCCATGGTCTCGGTGGTCAACACCCCCAAGCCCACGGGCCACTGGTACTCCAGACTGATCGCCGCCAGTCCTTGCGTGCACGGGCCGGCGACGTAATCAAAATGCGCCGTATCGCCACGCACCACCGCGCCTAAGGCCACCAACCCTTGATAGCGACGCGTTTCGGCTAAGGTTTTGGCGGCCAAGGGCAATTCAAAGGCCCCGGGTACGCGCACCACCTCGAGATGGCGCTCCGTGGCCCCATGTCGCAACAACACGTCCACCGCTCCTTCAATCAAGCGATCGACGACGATGGCATTGAACCGGCTGGCCAGCAGGACGATTTTGGCATCGCGCACCACCAACTCCCCTTCCCACGTTTTATTGATTTTTAACGTCATTGTCTCTATCCACCTTTAGCCTGTGAACGCCTTGATCGACTACCGCTCGACGTATTCGAGCACTTCGATGTCAAACGCCGCCAACCCCGTCATGAGCACGGGAGCCGACAGCACGCGCATGCGCGACACCCCCAAATCTTTCAAAATTTGCGCGCCAATGCCGTAGGTGCGCAGCACGCGCGAGGCGCCCGCATCGCCCTGACCGCGCAACCGCTCCAACAACGCTTGCCCCGACTCGGGGTAGCGCAACAGCACCACAATTCCCGACGGCGCCTCGGCGATGGCTTTGAGCGCATCGCGCGTCGATCGTCCTAATCCCTGCAAACCCAACGCATCGCGCAGGGTCTCTTCCAACTGCACTCGCACCAAGGGCGGATGCTTGACCACATCGCCGTGCACCAACGCCAGGTGGGTGTTGTGATGCACGCGATCGTCGTAGGCGTACAACTCAAAGGCCCCGAACTCGGTATCAATCGACTGTTTCGCCACCCGATTCACCGTGCTTTCACGCGTTAAGCGGTAGCGAATCAAATCGGCGATGGTGCCGATCTTTAAACCGTGCTGTTGCGCAAAGACCATCAAATCGTCGCGCCGCGCCATCGTGCCGTCTTCATTCATGATTTCACAAATGACCGACGCCGGCGCCCGCTTGGCCAGCTTCGCCAAATCGCAACCCGCTTCGGTGTGACCGGCGCGCGTCAACACCCCACCCGGGTGCGCCATCAGCGGAAAGATGTGGCCGGGCTGTCTAAGGTCTTCGGGTTGAACGCCCGCTCGTACGGCCGTGCGGATCGTGTGGGCGCGGTCTTGCGCCGAAATCCCAGTGGTCACACCGCTCGCCGCCTCAATGGATAAGGTGAAGTTGGTGCGATGCTCAAAATGCGTGCTCGACACCATCAACGGCAACCGTAAGTGTTCGCAGTGCTCACGCGTCAAGGTCAAACAAATGAGTCCGCGGCCATACTTGGCCATGAAGTTAATGTCTTCAGCCTTGACCGCGTCGGCGGCCATGATGAGATCGCCCTCGTTCTCGCGATCTTCGTCGTCGACAATAATCACCATCCGACCGTGCTGCAGTTCGGCAATGATGTCGTCGATTGGGGCAAAGTCACTCATAGGGGCGTCCCAGCTAAACCACCATTTTAACCGACTTTGCTGCAGACCAGCGCCGAGAACCCGACCGCGTAGCCACCACGGCGGCGGCCTGAACGCGCCCACCCCGCGCTACAATCCCCCCATGACCCCGACACCGGACCTCAAACCACTCAGCGACGCCGAATTGACGCGCCTCAACGCCTGGTTGGCGGCCGATCTGCCCGACGGCTTGTCCACCGCGGAACGATTGTCGCGCTTGCGTAAAATCCAACGCGACGAGCGCGTCTTGGGCATCCATCACCAGGGTCAATTGGTCGCGGCCGCGGTGGTTGATTGGGCCACCGATCCGGTGCATTTGGAGAGCATTGTGGTGAATCGCGCCCATCGCCGCCAACAGTGGGGTCGTTCGCTGTTGAACGCACTGCTGGCGCGATCGCACGCGATGGGCGCCCACGGCATCCGACTCACGGTGCGGCGTTCGCAGGCGGCGACGATCGCGTTTTACACCGCCTTAAACGCCCAACCGGGGCGTGTGCGGCCTCAGTACTATCCCGACGACGATGGCTTAGAGATGTGGATCGCCTCTCACCCCACGGCCCGCTGAGCCAACAACCGCTCGACGTAACGCGCGATCAGATCCACTTCCAAATTGACGCGCTGCCCCACGCTGAAATACTGCAGCGTAGTCCATTCTAAGGTGTGGGGAATGAGCATGACGCAAAAACCGTCGTCGGTGAGTTCGTTGACCGTTAAACTGACGCCATCCACCGTCATCGAGCCTTTGACCGCCAAAAACCGCCGGCAGTGGTCAGGCACCGCGATCTCCATCCGCGTGCCCAACGGCCCCGGCTCCACGCGCCGCACCTGGCCGACGCCATCGACGTGACCGGAGACCAAGTGCCCATCCAACGTCGCCCCAAAGCGCAAGGCTTTTTCGAGGTTGACGCGTTGCCCCGCCTCGGTGCGATCGAAATTGGTGCGCGCAATGGTTTCCGAGGACAAGTCGAACTGCAGGCGGTCGTCCCCAATGGCGGTGACCGTCAAACACACCCCATTGACCGCAATGCTGTCCCCAAGCTTAATGCCCTCCACAAAGCTCACGGGGACCTGAAGTTGCAACACGCCCGACGCACTGAGGGGCGCTTGGAGCGTGCCCATGGCGGTGATGATTCCTGTAAACATAGCCTTCCTTGTGATAATCCAACGCCGGGATTGAGTTCAACGCCGTGGCGTCGCGTTCAGTCCGTCGACCCACTGGGACGAAGCGTGAGCCGGAGGTCGCAACCCACCTGGCGCACCGACGTCATTTTAAACCGACTCACCTCACTCATCTGGGTGACGGCGGGCACGCGCGCCAACGGCAGCCCTTGATCGCCTAACAGCACGGGCGCTTGATACACCACCCATTCGTCCACCCACCCGTCGTTCAACAGCGCCCCACTGAACGTGGCGCCGGCTTCAACCCACACCAACCCTTGGCGTTCATTGGTCAGAAAATCCATCACCACCGCCAGGTTGATGTGCGGCAACACCACGACGCGTGCACCCACCGCCTCCAACGCGCGCCGCTGGTCGGCGTCGCTAACCTCAGTGAGCACCCACACGGGCGCAGGCTCATGGAACAGCGCCAACTCGGGGGTTAACTGCAAACCTCGATCGATCACCACTCGCACCACCGCTCGACCTCGGCGCTCGGTCGCATAATCGCGCGCGCTGAGCCGCGCGTTGTCGGCGATCACCGTGCGCGCGGTGCTCAAGACGCACGACGCTTGGGCACGAAATCGCTGCACGTCCTGACGGCTGGCCTCGCTTGTGATCCACTGACTCACCCCATTGCTGAGCGCGGTGCGGCCATCGACGCTCATCGCGCTTTTGAGCATCACGTAGGGGCGATGGCGTTCGAACAGCGAGAGGAACCCTGGGTTCAGCGATCGGCAGGCCTGCTCCAGCACGCCTTCGGTCACCGCAATGCCCGCCGCTTTGAGCGCCGCGATTCCCTGTCCGGCCACCGCCGGAAAGGGGTCGCGCATCCCCACCACCACGCGCGCCAGCTTGGCGCTGATGAGCGCGTCGACGCACGGACCAGTCCGTCCGTGATGCGCACAGGGCTCTAAGGTCACCACGGCCGTCGCGCCCACGACCGACTCGCGCGCCGAACGCAGCGCGTGCACTTCGGCGTGCGCGTGTCCTGCCAGGTCATGAAAACCCTCGCTAATGATGCGACCGTCCTTGACGAGCACACAACCCACCAAGGGATTGGGGTGCACCGAACAGCGGCCCTTTTGGGCGAGCTTCACGGCTCTGGCCATCATTGCCGCGTCGTTCATGGCTTGGAATCTTTGGGGTCTTTGGGGTCTTTGGGGTCTTTGGGCTCTTTGGGTTTGGCGGCCGACGGTTCCAGAAAAGACAATTGATCCGACGTTTTGGTCTTAGGCGGTTTGGGGCTTTTGCTTAATCGATTGATTTCATCTCTAAAATCCCCCACCCGCTCAAAGCTGCGGTAGATCGAGGCAAAGCGCACATAAGCCACTTCATCCAAGGCCCGCAGCTCTTCCATGACCAACTCGCCAACAACCCGCGACGGCACTTCGCGCTCGCCCAGATTGCGCAATTTCTGCTCAATGCGCACCACGCTCGCTTCCATCGCTTCCTGCGAGACGGGACGCTTTTGCAAAGCGCTCATCATGCCGGTGCGCAGCTTAGACTGTTGATACGGCTCACGCGACTGATCGGACTTCACCACCTGCGGCATCACCAACTCCGCCGTTTCAAAGGTGGTGAATCGTTCCTGACAGGCCAGGCATTCCCGTCGACGCCTGACCTGCTGTCCTTCCGCCGCCAGACGCGAGTCGTTAACCTTCGTCTCGGGGTGATTACAGAACGGGCAATGCATGGGGCGTGGTTAGGCTTCGTACACCGGAAAGCGCGCGCACAACGCCGTGACTTTGGCGCGGATCCCAGCAATGAAATCCGCGTCGGCCGGCACGCCGCCTTTGCCATCGGCTGACCCCATCGACGCGCGCGCCGACAAGTGCTCAATGATGTCGCTGATCCAATGCGCGACCTCGGTGACTTCCGCTTCTTTAAACCCTCGCGTGGTGCACGCCGGCGTGCCGATGCGAATGCCGCTTGTGATCATCGGCGGTCGCGGGTCGTTGGGGACCGCGTTTTTGTTCACCGTGATGTACGCCTCTCCCAAGGCCTTGTCGGCGTCTTTGCCCGTAACGTTTTTCGACACCATGTCCACCAAGAACAAGTGATTGTCGGTACCGCCCGAGACAATGGAAATGCCGCGATCCATAAACGTCTTGGCCATGGCCCGAGCGTTTTTCAAGACTTGCGACTGATAGTCTTTGAAGGACGGTTCCAACGCTTCTTTAAACGCCACCGCCTTGGCGGCGATCACGTGCATCAAAGGCCCCCCTTGATTGCCCGGAAACACCGCGGCGTTGAGTTTTTTGGTGATCTCCTCACCCGCGCTCGAAATAATAAAACCACCGCGTGGTCCACGCAGCGATTTATGCGTCGTGGAGGTCACGACGTGCGCGTGGGGCACGGGATTGGGGTAGAGGCCCGCGGCCACCAATCCCGAAACGTGCGCCATGTCCACCATAAAATAGGCGCCCACCTCATCGGCGATGGCTCGAAACTTCGCCCAATCCAAAATGCGGCTGTAGGCCGAAAAGCCCGCCACAATCACTTTGGGCTTGTGCTCGTGCGCCATTTTGGCCACTTGATCGTAATCCACTTCGCCGTTGTCGGCGCGGATGCCGTAATGCACGGCGTGGTAAATCTTGCCGGAGAAATTCACTTTGGAGCCGTGGGTCAAGTGACCACCGTGATCCAAACTCATCCCCAAGAAGGTGTCGTTGGCGTTCATCAACGCCATGAACACCGCGGCATTGGCCTGCGATCCGGAGTGCGGTTGGACGTTGGCGTAACTGGCGCCATAGAGGGCCTTTAAGCGCTCAATCGCCAGATTCTCCGCGATGTCCACAAACTCGCAGCCGCCGTAATAACGTTTGGCGGGGTACCCTTCCGCATACTTGTTGGTCAGGGCCGACCCTTGCGCTTCCATCACCCGTGGGGAGGTGTAGTTTTCAGACGCGATGAGTTCGATGTGGTGCTCTTGCCGTTCACGCTCGGCGTGGATGGCGGCGGCCAATTCGGCGTCGTAGGCGGCAATCGTCAGGTTTTTCGGGTACATAGTGCGCTCTCAATCCAGTGCGGTAACGAATAAAGGAAACAGGCTTCCTGCAGGCCCATTTTAGCGCCGAAACCAGCACGGTTTTACCCAGTTGCGACCTAAACCGCACAATTTAAGAGTCTTAAGCCCTCCGCCCAGCGGTTTTGACCCAACCGAACCCCGCGTAAACCGACAACGCGTTCTGCTGAACCATTGTGGGAATTCACGGCTCGACCATGGAACCGACGGCGAGACGCCAGAGGCCATGCCGCCACGGTCGGTGGCAGGCCATGGGTGCGCTGCCCATCCTAGCGTTCAACACCCAGGCGGGTCATCGACCGAGCCCCCCAACGGCGAAATCACCCCGCAACCCAAGACCTCGTGTCGTCGACGGATTACCGCGCGTCGTCTGAGGTGGGCAAATGTTCGATTTCAAGGTTGGCGCGTTCCACCAACAACTCGGGAAGGTCGCTGTGCACCGACACGCCCAACTCCTTGAACTCGTGGGCTTGCTTGATGAGGTTGCCTCGGCCCTTGACCAACTGGTTCATGGCTTTCTCGTACGATTTGGTGGCGTTCTCCAACTGCGACCCCAGCGTGGACATCGACTCTAAAAACGTCACCAACTTGGCGTACACCTTACCCGCACGGTCTGCCAACTCGGCGGTGTGTTTGTTTTGTTCTTCAAAACGCCACAATTGGCGCACGATGTTCAGACTCGTCAACAACGTGGTCGGCGTGGCGATGAGGATATTGAGGTCGATGGCTTTTTGAAACAGCGACTCATCCGCTTTGAGCGCATCGACAAAGGCCGACTCAATCGGCACGAACATGAACACCATCTCGGGGCTGTTCAGCCCCGGCAGGTCAAAATAGTTTTTTTGCGACAACTCTTTGATGCGCTCGCCCATGGCCGCCACGTGCTGCGTCAGCGCGAGCTTACGCTCCGCCTCATCGGTGGCGTTGACGTAACGGGTGTAGGCGCGCAGCGACACTTTCGCATCAATCACCAAATGCTTGTCTTGAGGAAGGTTTACGATGACGTCGGGCCGTCGCCGTCCGGCCTCGGTGTCGATCGACGCTTCACGCTGAAAATCGATGCCCTGACGCAAACCAGAGCGATCTAAAACGTTCTCCAAAATCAACTCGCCCCAATTGCCTTGCATTTTGGCCTGTCCCGTGAGCGCCGTGGTCAACCCTTGCGCGTCGGCGCTCAACTGCTGATTGAGGTCGTGTAAGGCGTTGAGTTGCGCCTTCAGTTCGGCCTGTTTTTCAATATCGTAGGTGTGAATGGCTTCGATTTTGTCCTTGAAGTCGTTGAGCCGTTCTTTGAGCGGCTCCAAAATCTGCCCCAGTTGATCTTTATTATCGGCGGTGAACTTTTTGGTTTTGTCTTCCAAGATTTCAGTCGCCAAGCTTTTAAATTGCAAGCGGAGTTCTTCTTTGGCGCGCGTCAGCACCGCAATCTTGTCCTCGGCACTGGTTCGCTCATGTTCCAGCGCCGCTTCTAACCGCGCGCGCTGCGCGTTCACTTGATCCAACTGGTCACGGGTTTGATTGAGTTTTTCTTCCACTAGCGGAATTTGGCTCGCTCGTTCGTTTAACGTGTTCAACTGCAAGGTCAATTCCAGCACGTGGCTTTTAAGCCGTTGTTCGGCCTTTTGACGACTGACGTACATCACCAACGCGGTCAGCGAGACGCCGCTCACGAGCACCAACCCCACCACCGCAAATTCAGGCATCCCGTTCATGCATCACATCCCACAGTCGACGGCACCGCCGCGTGCCCCATTGATAACCCTCATTATCGCACCCCTCACCCGCCCAACGGCGTGGCGCGCGTGCGCTCCAACCGAAATACACCCGAACGGCGACCCGCATTTAAAAATAGGTAATAACAGCAAAGACTTAGCGACATCGGGTACAATAGTGCCCATCCTTTTATAGTGGACACCGGTGCGGCGTCCACCCGTTGCTGGAGTAGCCCATGGCTCAATTTATATTCACCATGAACCGCGTGTCGAAAATCATCCCGCCCAAGCGGACGATTTTGAAAGACATATCATTAAGCTTCTTCCCGGGAGCGAAGATTGGTGTGTTGGGTCTGAACGGCTCCGGTAAAAGTACTCTGCTGCGCGTCATGGCCGGCGTCGATCAGGAAATTGAAGGCGAGGCTCGCCCGCAACCGGGCATCCAAATAGGATTTCTGCAGCAAGAGCCGCTGGTGGATTTGGAGAAAACCGTCCGCGAAGTGGTGGAAGAAGGCGTCAAGCCCATCAAAGACGCGCTGGCCCGACTCGACGCCGTCTACGCGGCCTACACCGATGAGAACGCGGATTTTGACAAGCTCGCCCAAGAACAAGCGGAGCTCGAGGCCATATTGGCCGCAACCGACGGCCATAACTTGGAGCGCACATTAGGCATTGCTGCCGACGCGCTGCGCCTGCCGGAATGGGATGTCAAAGTGGGGAATTTATCGGGTGGCGAAAAGCGCCGAGTGGCGCTGTGCCGATTGTTGTTATCGAAGCCCGACATGTTGTTATTGGACGAACCCACCAACCACTTGGACGCGGAGTCGGTGGCGTGGTTGGAACGCTTTCTTCACGATTACCCGGGCACCGTCGTGGCGGTCACCCACGATCGCTACTTCTTAGACAACGTTGCCGGCTGGATCTTGGAATTGGACCGTGGCCACGGCATCCCGTGGGAAGGCAATTACACCTCTTGGCTTGAACAAAAAGACAAGCGCTTAGAGCAAGAAGATCGCCAACAAGAGGGACTGCGCAAAATGTTGGCGCAAGAACTCGAATGGGTGCGACAAAACCCCAAAGCGCGCCAAGCCAAGAACAAAGCGCGTCTGCAACGCTTTGAGGAACTGCAGTCGATTGAGTTTCAAAAGCGCAATGAAACCAATGAAATCTACATTCCGCCTGGCGAACGTCTCGGCGATCGCGTGATTGAAGTGAATGGACTCAAAAAGTCCTTCGGCGAACGCGTGCTCATCGACAACCTCTCTTTCAATCTGCCGCGCGGCGGCATCGTGGGCATCATCGGTCCGAACGGTGCGGGTAAAACCACACTGTTTCGCATGTTGACCGGCCAAGAAAAGCCCGATGCTGGCGAGATCATTTTTGGACCCTCGGTGAAATTGTCCTACGTGGATCAATCGCGCCAAGCGCTGGATGACAGCAAGACCGTGTGGGAAGAAATCTCCGGTGGCCTCGACATGATTAAAGTGGGCAATTACGAAACCCCCTCCCGCGGCTACGTTGGCCGGTTTAACTTCAAAGGCACCACCCAGCAACAACGCATCGGTGATTTATCCGGCGGTGAACGCAATCGGGTGCATTTGGCGAAGGTGCTCAAATCGGGCGGCAACGTCCTGCTGCTCGACGAACCCACCAACGACTTAGACGTCGAAACCTTGCGCGCCTTGGAAGAAGGCTTGGTGGCCTTTCCGGGTTGTGCGGTGGTCATCTCGCATGATCGCTGGTTCTTAGACCGCATCGCCACGCACATCCTGGCGTTTGAGGGCAACAGCGAGGTGGTGTGGTTTGAAGGCAACTACCAAGAATACACACTCGACCTGAAGCGCCGTAAGGGTGAGGATGCCGATCAACCCACGCGAATTCGGTACAAAAAAATAGGGGGCTAAAAGCCCCCTATCGGATCAAGCACCGTACACGCCGTCCATTCGCCGCGATTGAATGGCATTCGGCCAGCACTCATTAATTATAAAAAGCATGGCCCGACGCCGGCGCCCCGCTTCATCCCTTCAAATCAGATTTTCCTGCCGAAAATAGGCAATGGTCTTTTGCAGTCCATCCTCTAATGCCGTATGCGGCTGCCAATGAGCAAGGGATTTAATCAAATCAATATTGGGTCTACGTTGTCGGGGGTCATCCGACGGCAGTGGACGAAAGGACAAAAGGCTATTGGAACGACATAAACTCACGACCGCTTGGGCCAATTGTAAAACCGACATCTCGACGGGGTTGCCCACATTAATCGGGCCACATAGGCTTTTTGGCAACTCCATAATCTTAATCAATGCCTCAACGGTATCATCGACGTAGCAAAAACTGCGCGTTTGACGACCATCGCCGTAAATACTGATTTCAGCGTTCTTCAGCGCCTGGACAATCAGATTAGACACGACCCGCCCATCGTTGGGACTCATGCGAGGACCGTACGTGTTAAAAATCCGGACTACTTTAATATCGAGGTTGTATTGCCGTTTGTAATCGAAAAACAACGATTCGGCGCACTATTAAGAAGGAAAAAATCAATGTAGGTTACAACAAAAATCAATAAAGCCAACTTAATCATCAATATTTCATTAATCGAATGGAATAGGTCCTGTCCACGAAATAGAAAAGCAAAGAATATTAAAAACTGACCACACACAATCACCGTATACTCGATACGATTGCCGCTTTGGATTAAAGAAATTCCCGACAAAAACACCAATAAACCAAAGAAAAGCAGCTCAATAATCGTAAATCGATACTTTATAAAGAAAAGCCAATATGGGACGATTGCAAATTCAAATCCAGAACCATCACTCGGTATCATGTGAAAACTGCACTGCGACATGCATATCGATAAGCAATTTTTAAGCCGCCTAAACATGTAAACTATTTTAGTTTTTTTGATATTTCTTGACCGACATCACGGCGTAGTATAAAAAGCAATAAAGCGACTTTGAAATCGTTAGTTTAAAATCCCGCCGCAGATTACGCCAATGGCCATAGGCCTGTCTGACCTTATTTGAACTGACCGATATTGTCTGCAATCGATATTCAACAAGCGATTGCGAAAAATCAATCAAGTGTATATCTACACCCTTGACTACCATGTAATACCAAAACACATAATCCTCATGACGCACGTTAGGAAATCGTGTAGAACCAATCAGCTGCCGGTCGATCACAACGCTAGACGTTAAAACAGGGTTTATTTTTAATAGGTCTGATAAAGTGATTATTTTCGGCGATGTAATTTTTTTTCGCCGCCGGAATTGAAAATAATATCGTAATTACAATGTGTGAATCGATCGCCGGTGGTAACCATATGACTTATCTGAAGCAAAAGTTTGTCAGGGTGCCAATGATCGTCTGCGTCTAAAAAGGCAACCAACTTTCCACTAGCGTTATCCAAGCACGTATTGCGCGAAAGAGCTGGACCCCTGTTCACTTCATTCCGAAATAGTTTGATTTTGCTATTTTGCCGACAAAGGTCACTGACAATCGCGTTCGTACGATCGGTACTTGAATCATCACATATCAACAATTCCCACCGCTCGTAGGTTTGCGCAATCACCGATCGGACGGTTGCCTCAATTGTATTTTCTGCGTTATAGGCAGGAACGACAATGCTCACCAACGGCCCCGCAATCATAGGTCACCAAATATTTTGGCAATCATCAATTCCACCTCAGCCTTTAACCGTGCGTTAATTGCTGATGAGGACGATTCTTCCGTAAATAGCAAAGACTTGAGGAATTTGTTATTTTTTAAAAACTGAAGCAGCCTAAATAATTCGAGGTTACGTAGCATTAGAGCGGTCTTTTTAGCGAAGAAAGCCAATAATTTGAATTTAGGAATGACAGCCGCATTTTGGTTTAGGCGCACAGCGTACGTCCGGATGGGAAGCTGGCATAATCGACTTATTTCGTTAACATTGTGCTGAACGATCAGCGAAAAATCGATAATGATCAGATTATTTCTGACTATTTTTCTTATTTTGGGGATATGATAGTCGTAATCCGTCTCATATAAAACGTGATCGCTTCGACATTTTACCTCCTGCAGTGACTTACCTTTCCGCAATTCAAAATACAAAATTGAACGAAAAAGGTCGCTACGATTTCTTCGGATCATTATAAATTTTGCGTTCGGATTATAGGAATAGGCTCGCTGTATTGCAGATTCATTCAGATAATATAAATTACTAAAATCAACACGATATCGCGTATTTTTTGCGGGCTTCGCATACAGGCCGTCGTACCAATCGAACCCTTTGTCAAAACGAGAATCAAAAAAAGCGGGCTCTTTTATCTTTGGTGCAAGTACGCCTGGGGTTTGCCTAACCAAATCGTATAAATACGTCGTTCCCGTTCGCCCAGGCCCGATAAAGAAATGTGAAGTTTTCAAAATTTTAAAACCATGAATAAACTAAACAGATCCGATTGTAAATCGCTAATGATCATATGCGGCCTGTAAAACTTGATTGGCAGGATCGGATCTGTGCGTATGGCATTAAGATCAAGCCAGACGACTAAGATTTAGATCAAAAGCGAAGCCACTCGACAGCACGCTTTTTGTGCGCCTCGGTATTCAGTGCAACGCGTTGAGCAAGTCATTACCTTCTCGGACGACTGCCTTAGTAATTTTACAATTATGAATTCGCATATTCGTCCCGACCCTCTTTTATTGGGATACGGACAGACCAAAAAACGACTTTATTGCATTTCCGAGTTGCGCAACGTGGCTTAAGTTTGCCGGCGCATAAGAGGCTATCCCCGGGGTAAAGAAGGCAAAGCCCTGTTCCTGATGCATCCCATTTTTTATGGCCACAAAACTGACTTTTGGCAATAGTGCATAACGTCGGTCTCCCAATTCATAGTGCGTCTCTGGGGTAATCTCGTTGGGGTAGGACAAGGTTACAAATAAGCTATCACCACGATTGTCAATTGCGCCAAACAATGGCGTGTTTTCACCGACCACCCGCAAATTCGAAAGTGCCTCCTGCGCGACATGGGCGTGTTGCTGATTTGCAAACTCAATCAAAAAATCCCTAGTCATTCGGGGAAATACTGCTTTGAACGAAATTCCCAATTCCTGTAAAAACTGCGCGTGATTGTTGAGACGATAGTAAAATTTCAAACGGTCGTACGGCTTTTGGGCCAGTCCAGTCGCCAACATAACCTCACAATCGGTACGAGAAAAATATTCGCCAATAATCACATCGTATAATTCAAGCACGTCGGCCAGCGGATCCTCATTTTCGGGCACATACCATGAAGGATTTTTGTGTTGGGATTCTTTACGTATCGGCGCCGAGTTAAGAAAATAATGATGTTGAATATGCGCGCCGGCATTTAAAAACAGCGTCGAAAAATGCGGTTGCTTATCTTCAAATAGATGCCAATGTACGTCGTGCAATAGTAAATCAAGCAGCATGGCTTTGCACCAAGGCTTCCTCCGACAATTGGCGACCATTGAGAAATAGGTTGAATAATGCTTTAGTTGGGCAAAACGCATTAACCCTAATAAAATTTGCAGGAGCGACTTTGGTGTAATGCGGCATTGCGCGTTATCATTGACAGCCTGTGAAATCGCTTGACTCAAGGATCGGCTCCACCAGGACGAGTCGGCTGGTGTTTGAGTCCATGGGTCCGGAATAAAATATGCCGGATTTTCAAGACGATTGACCGCATTCATTGCCGACACGGCCCCTACGGCATATCCGGCGTGTTCGAGCTGTTCAAATAGTTGTGGTACGCCCGCCCCCACCATGTCTCCCAAACGAAAGACGCCATGTTCCGCGTAGGTCATTCCAGTATGAACCGATGCCCACTGAATCCACGGCTCTAATTCCTCATACCGCTTTTCGCAACTGGTGCGAATTGGCGATTTGGTGAGTAGTCTATTTAGCGATGGAAATCGACTGGGTTCTGCCCTTATATAATTTGCCACCACATCAAAGTTAATCTCGTTGAGTTCTAACAAGATGAGACGCTTGCGCGATGCCGTCATGTTCTGATACCTCTTGGTATATTTTCAATGTCTGATTGATCACGGCATTTAATGAAAATCGAGCTATCGCTCTTTGTTGACCATTAAAGCCATAGGCTTGTCTTCGCCACTCATCCTTGACTAATGAAAACATCGCTGTCGTCAATGCACAGCTATCCCGAATCGGTACTAAATCTCCTGTGACTCCTGGAACAATTGCTTCTCTACAGCCCACTGCATCGCTTGTGATCACTGCACAACCTGCTGCAGCTGCCTCCAGTAAGGCCTTTGGCATTCCTTCGCGATACGAGGGCAAACACACGATGGCGGCCTTACGAAACAGTGGTGTCATATCTGAGACATGTCCCAACCATCGGACATTGCTTTCAGCTTGCCATTGCTTTAATTCTTCTTCGCTTATTGCGGAGGGATTGTCATACCCCGCTGCGCCGGCTAGAACAAAGACCCAGTTTGGCAGTGAAGATTTCAGTAGTCGCGCAGCTTCAACAAACTCCTCAACGCCCTTATCTCGGAGCATACGCGCAGGAAACAAAATGGTCTTCGTCTTATTGGTGGGATCACAATCCTGGTACAACGACAAATCGACTCCTGATCCTGGTATTAGAATCAGTTCGCATGGTTTAGCGATGCCTTTTGCAATAACCATTTGGTAGTCATCATGGTTTTGCACTATCACCCGTTTATTTTGGTGTCCGAACGCTATTTTCGCTAAAGCGCCACACACCAATTTGACAACGGAACGGAGTCTACTTGTACCCGAGTGTTGCGTGTAGGCGTACCCCATACCGGTTATGGCCAAAACGAGACCACGAGCCCCGCACACACGCGCAGCGATGCCGCCATACAAAACCCCTTTGGGAGAGGCACAATGAACGACGTCGGGTTTGCAGCGCCATAGGAACCAAATCAGTTGAATCAGGCCGAAAAGTTCGAAAATCGGGTTGGTTCCTGAACTGCTGAACATGGCACGATGATGACTTATCCCCACTGCCCTTAGTGCGGCAACGGCGGCTTTCTCCATTTCTCCGCAGCCTGCTTGTCCCGTTAAGAGACGCACCTCATGTCCGGCCTGTTTTGCCGCAATGGCAATCGGCAGTCTATGAGACACAAAGAACGCGGCATGGTTAACCACGTAGACAATTCGCTTTTTAGCCACGCTGGGCAATCAACCACTCCTGAAACATCAGCACAGTCCAAAGTTGATGCTGCCAATTATGTTGACCGGACAGATGTTGAGCCCACATGCGCCGAATGGGAATGGGGTCAAAATACCCTTCAGAACGCAAACGCGATTCCGTCAGCAAATGCTCTGCCCGCTCACGCATTGGCCCTCGAAGCCAATGGTCGATGGGTACGCCAAAGCCCATTTTGGGTCGGTCCACCAGCTTGCGCGGCACATGCCGGTACAACACTTCGCGCAGCGGCCACTTGGTCACGCCATGACGCAACTTGTAATGCAATGGCAACGACCACGCAAACTCCACCACTCGATGATCCAGCATGGGCACTCGCGACTCCAAGCTCGCACCCATTGAGGCGCGATCCACCTTGGTCAGAATGTCATCTGGCAGATAGCTCAGCATATCCAACGCCATCATGCGCTCCACATCGCCAAGCCTTGCTAACTCAGGGATGGCATTCGTTAATATGGAAGCAGGTTCACTGGCGCCTAATACCACCTGAGCGGGCGTTGTCCAGATGGACACCATGTTCTTGTACAATTCAGCGAAATTGTGACTTCCCAGAAGCGCCGCGCTTTTGTGCGCATTTTCGCCGAGACGAGATATATGCAATGCCCTCCCCAGCCAGTCCCATCGCTCCGAGTTTACCAATAAGATCATTCCCGCCACACTCCGCCGTAACCAATACGGCATACGCGATGCACTGCCCCACATCGTGTTGGTCACTTTGTAGCGGTTATAACCCCCAAATAACTCATCGCCCGCATCGCCAGACAACGACACTTTAACGTGCTCCCGAGCCAATTGACTCACCAAATACGTGGCTATCTGTGAAGAATCCGCAAATGGTTCAGAGTACAACGACGGAAGCCTAGGGATAACGGCCATGGCCTCGTTAGACGTGACGTACAACTCCGTGTGATCCGTGCCCAAATGATTGGCCACCGCTTTGGCGTGCATGGCCTCGTTATAGCCATGCTCGTAAAATCCGATCGAAAAGGTGCGAATCGGGCGAGACGACTGCGCTTGCATAATTGCAACAATGACAGAGGAGTCAATGCCCCCCGACAAAAACGCACCCAACGGCACATCCGCCATCATCTGTTTTCCGATCGCGTCGTACAGCAAGGACTCCAGGGCATCAACTGCCATCAAAGGCGACCCCACAAATGGATTTACGAACCCATGACCCGTCACGGCGGCTCCAGACCACCACTGTCGCGTCACCGGTTCAGGTGACGCAGCGGACACGGTGAGCAAATGCCCTGGCAGCAATTTGTGAATGCCCTTGTAAATCGAGTGAGCACCGCCAATGCAGTTAAACCGCATATATAAAGCCAGCGCATCGCGATCGATGTTGGCGACAAAGGACGGGTGACGCCGTAATGCGGACAGCTCCGAACCAAATAGGAACGCCGACTGTGTTCCCTGTCCTTGCCAACCGTAATACATCGGTTTCTCGCCGAACCGATCCCTCGCCAACGTCAGTGTTCGACTCTCTCGGTCCCAAACAGCAAACGCAAACATACCAATCGCACGCTGTAGGGTCCAATCAAGTCCCCACGCGACGATGCCTTCCAGCAAGGTCTCGGTATCCGACTGACCACGCCATTCATTGAAATGCCCTTCTCTGACCAACATCTTACGCAAATCAGCGTGATTGTAGATTTCACCATTAAACGCCAACACATAACGCCCACAATGCGAAATCATCGGCTGCGCGCCGGCGTCGCTCACTTCAACGATGGCGAGACGACGGTGAGCGAATCCAAGTCCAGCCACTTCATCGAGCCAAATCCCTTCGCTGTCGGGTCCCCGATGCGCAATGGCATCTCCCATTGAACGCAAGCAGTCGCGGCCCGCCTCAAACGATAGTCCAGATCGTTCCGCTACTAAAAATCCACTTAAACCACACATCTTCGGCAACCCCAAGCTAATCGTATTATTATTTTTAAACCCAATCAGACGGCCCTCGATTAAAACTCAACGCGTATAACCCTAGCCTAGGTTATGGCGTCAGCGCGCTCTGCTTGCTCTCGCAAATACACAAACGCAATAAGCGCAAACACATCAAAGGTGCCGAGCGACGTAAAAAGCTCGCCCTTTAAATTGTGGTACATCGCCACACCCAACACCCAATAGGCCAGCGTGGTATACCGACCACAGAATCGACAGATGTTTACCAGGGCCGCCGACACCAGCAGCAACGACGGGAACCCTGATTGATATAACCACCGTGTATAAAACGGATCGACCCCACCGCCATCTGCGTATCGCGGCTGACCGTTACCCACCAGAAACTCCGTTAATGAGAACTCGCGATAGCTGTCGAAGGTATTTTTTGCGGAGTAATCTGAAGCAAGGTTGAAGTGCACAAAAACATCAAACAACCCACCGAAGCGCAACTCAAAAAAGTCCCAAAAGCCGGTTACTTGAGTCAAATAAATCGAAAGGATCCCCAACCACGCACAAGTCACTATTGGCAGACGGACAAACGAATAAGCAACTGCAAATAAGCTCACCGGCACGAACGTCCGTGCACCGACCAACATCGCAACCGCCAAAAAAGGAAAAGCAAAAACCATAGCTTTAAATAATCGTCGCCACGCACCAAACAGTGTAGCGACGATGGCGAGGAGTGAACTGGTTTGTAGACTCGGCAACAATCCGCTTTTGCGCCAGACTTCCACGTCATCGATTCCGTAAAACGTTCCGTATTTCAACCAAATTGGCAGAAACTCGCGCTCAGACAATGCGTCCATCAACTGGAAAACAACAACCACACTATTAATCACAGCGGCTATGAAAATGGCGTAGGCGATTTGCCACAACGTTAGATGCTTATGGCACAGATAAGCCAGCACGACGGACAGGAGCAGTCGATACGACGATAAAATCCCCTCAAGTGATTCCACGCCATGAACGATGGTCGTCAACGTCACCCAGACGCAGTTCAACGCCAATATAATAAACAGCTCATTAAATAGCTTAACAGGCTCGTCGTTAATGCGAATCACGCTAACCGCCTATACAAATCAGCGTATCGTTCACTCACCAATGGCAATGAAAATTGTTTAGCGTATTCTTGGAGCCCTTCTGTCGAGGGACGCCATTGACCATTGGCATACTGACAAATCTTCGCTGCCATAGCCGGCACATCGTCTACGGGGACGATGTGTTCTAAGTCCGCAATGATTTCGAGGGGGCCTCCACAACTCGTGCTTAACACAGGTACCCCGCAGCCGTAGGCCTCGATAATGACGTTGCCGAAGGCCTCCGTTTGGCTTGGCACTACGAGCATATCGATCGAGTTATAAAAGGCCCGCATGTTGGTCTCCAGACCAACCAACGTCACGCGATCCCTCAATCCACGCGCTTTAAGAGCATCCATTACCTCGGGCTTACGATCGACCATATCGCGACCCGCACACACCAACCGAACGTCGGCGCCGTCGTCCAACGCTTTTTTCAACGAATCAAAAAGATGAAGGTGCCCTTTTTTAGGATGCCAGCGAGCGGCACACCCCAGCACCGTACCAGTGGAATAATGGTGCATCGCTCGATAACGTTTCCCAGCGTCAACATCGGGGCAAAAGACGCTAATGTCTACCGGGTTATGAATGTACTCGAATATTCTGGAATTAAAGCCAACCCGCTTATAATTGCGAAAAGAGACTTTACTGGGAAACACAATAGCCGAGGGTAACAAGTAGGACGCCGGAACGAGCGACAGTTCCACCATCCGCGGTATCAATTTGCTTGAAATGGATTCCCCGTGAAAACTCCATACGACCGGAATATGACGTGGCAACACCATCGAAGCTACATTCGCCCGATACATCCATGAATGCACGACCGCTGGCTTTTTGGCACAAACAATTGCACGTGTGCCAGCCATAAACTTGATCGGAAATCGACGAAAGCCTGGCAAAAGCGACACGTCCGCTCCAGCCGATCGCACTTCTTTAACAAATTTAGGGTCAGACACGTCCGTCGTGATGACGTGATGCTGAATCGACGCTTTGGTGCCCCGTATGATGTTGAGCAAAACGATTTCCGCCCCACCATAGGACAATTCCGGACAAATGTGAATGACGTGAAGAGGATTAGCCACGATTGCTGTAACGCTTTATGAGCCACTTAACAATCACCGCACGACACACAAACTGCGCCTGATACGGTGAAATAATCACCGCCGCAGCGATCTGTACTAGAGCGAGCGGCATGAGCGTGCGACTATTGGCCTGCGCTTTTGACAGCAGCCGCTCCGAAGCCTGATGCAGTTGAGTCATCAGATTGGTCGACCGCGTACAGGCCGCAAAGGATGAGCGCGTAAAATGGTCTTTGTTACGATTAATTCGACGCACGTAATTGAATTCCTTACGTTGCATCAGCGCTCGACGCGCGGCAGTGCTTGAGGATGAAACCCGGTATCGCACACCGACTTCCGCGATATTCGACAGCTCCCAGCCAGCCGCGAGCACTCTCAACAAATAATCGTAATCTTCGGCCGCAGCCAATTCACGATAACCGCCTAATTCGTTGGTAACTTCACTGCGAAGCATCCAAGTCGGATGCGCCAAGGGAGAGCACAAAGAGGAAAGTCGCCGAAGCAGGCCCGATCCTGTCGCGGTATAGCGAGTAAACAGACGTTGGCCATCCGCATCCATGACCTCAATTGCCATACCGCAAAGCCCAACCGAAGGGTTATTCTCTAAGTGCGCACGCTGAGTAGACAGTCGAGATCGAAGCGAAACGTCATCGGCATCCATGCGAGCAATAAGCTTCCCTTGCGCGGCCGCCAGACCCACATTCAACGCGCCACAACATCCAGAATTCACGGGGGTGCGCAACAACGTCACCCGCGGATCTCGTTGAGCATATTCAGCGCAAATCAAGTAGGTGTTATCGACACTGCAATCATCGACGATGATGAATTCAAAATACGGATCATCTTGATCCAAGATACTGGTGATCGCCTCGCGAATGAACCGCGCGGCGTTATAGGCTGGCATAATTACCGATATTAATTCGGTGGGCGAATTTGCATTACTGGCGAGTTGTGCGCTCATGGCGACTCCAGAAAGTGTTGATTGGCGACGTACCAGGGCATCGCCGCGATTAACCCCTTTAACAGGTCATGCGTGGGCTGATAACCGAGCAGTTGCCGCGCTTTATTAATTTCAGCCTGACTGTGCCGAATGTCGCCCGCACGCTGTTCACGGTAATTTAGTTTCACGTTTGGGTTAACACCATTCGATGTAAGAACCTCTCGCATAGCACTAAAAAGATCGGTTAACGTGGTGCGCCCACCGACCGCTACGTTATACACTTGGTTCTTGGCATCGTCGGTCGCACACGCCGCGAGTAGATTGGCCTGCACCGCGTTCGCCACGTAGCAAAAATCTCGACTGGTTTCCCCGTCTCCATTGATGAAGACAGGCTCATCGTTCAAAAGCGCTTTTGCCCACTTGGGGATTACCGCCGCGTAAGCCCCATTCGGATCTTGTCGCGCGCCAAACACGTTGAAATAACGCAGCCCAATCGTCTTGAATTGAAAATTATTGGCGAATACCCCAGCGTACAACTCGTTCACGTATTTGGTAACGGCGTACGGACTGAGTGGTTTTCCGATATTGGTTTCCGCTTTGGGCAACGCTGGGTGATCGCCGTACACGCTGCTGCTCGAGGCATACGTAAAACTGCGCACACGTGCCTCTCGCGCTGCCACCAACAGATTTAAAAACCCGTTTATATTGGTATCGTTCGTGGCAATAGGGTCAAGCAAACTACGCGGGACGCTACCCAGTGCGGCCTGGTGGAGTACGTGGTCCACTCCCGCGCAGGCGCGCTGACAATCCCCGAGGTGACGGAGATCGCCCTCGATGAGATGAAAATTATCCCATTGCGCAGAACCAACCAAGCGTTGTACTTCGGCTAGGTTATGGCGATGCCCGGTTGTAAAATTATCTAAGCCAACCACACGCTGGTCTAGCGTAAGCAAAGTTTCAAGCAAGTTGCTGCCAATAAATCCAGCCACACCCGTAATCAGCCACGTTTGCGGGGCCTTTCTCAGATCACGCTTAACGTGTTCATATCGGGACATCATCACAACCGACCGTCGGCAGCGCCTTTGGACAAAACGCATTTGACGTCGTACAGCACCGCATTGGGCTGGCCCCACGCTTTTATGCCCTGCTCGCCCAATTCGATGAATTGGCGATGCGCAACCGCTAGGACAATCGCCGCGTACTTACCCATTTCAGGGGCAGAATTGAGGCACTTCAAACCGTACTCGTGATCTGCCTCTTGTGCATCAACCCACGGGTCGAACACATCCACCGTGGTGTTATACGCTCTGAGCGCTTTAACAATATCCACCACTTTCGTGTTGCGCACATCCGGGCAATTTTCTTTAAAGGTTAATCCCAAGACTAAAATTTTACTGCCCAATACGGGCAACTTTTTTCGTAACATAAGCTTGACGGTTTCATCCGCCACATGGCAGGCCATTCGGTCGTTAATGCGACGCCCAGCGAGAATGACCTCCGGATGGTAACCAACCTCCTGAGCCTTATGCGTTAGGTAATAGGGATCCACCCCAATGCAGTGACCGCCCACCAGACCTGGTCGGAACGGCAAAAAATTCCACTTGGTCCCGGCGGCTTGCAACACTTCAATGGTATCAATGCCGAGCTTGTGAAAGATCAAGCTCAACTCGTTCATGAGCGCGATGTTGACGTCCCGCTGGGTGTTTTCAATTACTTTAGCGGCTTCCGCCACTTTGATACTACTGGCCTTATGAGTGCCTGCTGTGACAATTTGCCCGTAAAGCTCGTCCACCTCGCTGGCGACTGCCGGGGTGCTGCCGCTCGTGATCTTTTTTATTGTCGGCAGGCGGTGCTCCTTGTCGCCGGGATTAATGCGTTCGGGGCTGTATCCGCAAAAAAAGTCAACGTTAAATTTCAACCCGCTGCACCGTTCGAGCACCGGCACACACACTTCCTCGGTCGCCCCCGGATACACCGTGGATTCGTAAATGACGATATCTCCAACCTTCAGTGCCTTACCGACCGTTTCGCTGGCTTTTGTCAGCGCCGACAAGTCGGGTCGATTGGATTGATCAACTGGCGTCGGGACCGTGACGATGAATATTTGCGCAACTCGCAAGTCTGTGGCGCTGGCCGTGTAGCGAAGATGAGCCGAACTTTTAAGCTCGTCTTCGGAACACTCCAGGGTGTGATCTCGTGCACACCGCAGCTCCTGAATTCGAGCGTCGTTCACATCAAAACCGATGGTCTCGCGCGTTTTGCCGAATTCAACGGCTAGGGGCAAGCCCACATAGCCCAAACCAATAATGGCGATTATCTTTTGTTTTCTCATTGTAATGGACAGATACGGAATTATTTTAGAGACGGTTGGGCTCTTGGGCCTGCGTAAGCTATAGGGATCGTCCCGAGTCGAGCGCCCCAAAATGATCGCCTTGGTTCAATCAACCGTTTGCGGGAGGCGCTTGACCAACAAAAAACTCAACGGGGAACACCATCGAAATCGAACCAGTCGGGCGTAAATGGTCACGTACACCAATAAAAAGAAAAGGCATCCACCTAATGCCGCCCTAAAATCGTCAGCAACCCAGACCGCCACAAGCGTGCTCGGGACGCTCATCAACGCGAGCATCAACCCGGCCACAGAATTCCGTTGCAATAGCATCTTTTGACGATTTCCGCCGTTCCACCTCAAAAGCACCCGGACCACACAGCGCAGCATGATGAGCGAGTGAAGATGCAGCCGATCTGGGCAGCCGATATTCGCCTTTTTGAGCTTTCGGCGATAAATTGAAAAGAGCACTTCGCTCACTGGGTGGATACAAACCAGGACGGGCGCGAACGCCGACACGGCGCTGGACCGTTCCACCAGCAAAACACATATCCAAGCGAACGCAAACCCGCCAAAATAGCTGCCACCGTCCCCCAAAAAAATTTTGCCGAACGGCCAATTCACCAACCAAAAACCCAAAACGGCCGAAGCAACAACCAGCGAGGTTATGACCAAAGCCGAATCGCCATGAAAAGAGGCGATTACCGCAATGCCGCCGAGCGCCACTACAATAAATCCACCAGCAAGACCATTCAGCCCATCGATGATGTTAACCGCGTTGGCGATGCCTCCAACTGCAAAAGCGGTGAATAAGACCGAAAAAGGAATCCATCCCAACGCCGAATCAAGGAACGGCAAGCCCACATGGGTCAACGAGACCCCAGACAGCCACCAAGCAAGCCCACCCGAGGCCATGGTCGCACAGAGGCGCACCACCACACTTACTCTTTTAGTCAGATCTTCCAAAACACCGAAGAAAAATGCAGGCACACTGGCCGCAATCAATACGCCCACCACCTGTCCAACGTCATTCGAAGAGACAACCCAACCTCCAATGACGCCCGCCACGATCGCAATGCCGCCTATTCGAGGCGTCGGTTGCAGATGCACCTTCTGTATCCCACACAACCCGTCCATCGATAGTCGACCATGTACGCGCTTTGTAACCGCCAACAGCACCGCCACCACGAGCGACACCATACCGCTAATGTAAATTGCAGCGGGAACACATGGAAAATTCAAAATATGCACTGAAAAGGCCTTGGATTACACCGTTGGCAACCTATTTGCGTATGCATCGCTGAGAAAAAACGTCACCGTTTGATGCCGTCTGCTCTCACAGCGGCCGTCCTGGCTACCGACGTGACGAACTAGGTGCCGAATGCACTTTTAAATTGCGCGAATAGTCTTTCACGCAAAAACGAGGACTGCAATAAAATATACAACGCAACTGAAATGGATACAACAGCAACCGTCGCTAACGAACTTCGATAGCTACTAACTGAACCCACAAAGTAAGCCAATGAAAGTGTAGCCAACAACGGCACAAAAAACATTTTAAAAAAATGCAAGGTAAGCCAATGCAGTGGCTTCAAACCCTCAAAGTGTGCAAAATTTATAAAAACACAAGCTAATCCGTACAAAACCGACAGCAGCGACCAGACGCGGAAAATAAACAGTTCCTGGCTCTCCAACTGATAAATGGACAACAAGATCACCACCGAACACGCATAGAGCGCCGTCGCCACCAATTGCGCGGTATTGCGCCCGACACTAAACGAGACATTGTTAGCGAATTGACCGATGGACAAACCGAAATACCCAATGACGCTCACGATGAGTAGCGAGGACCCGCGATGAGCTAAGTCCAGATTGTGGGTCCACGCGTAAATAAATTCCGTAGGAAAGGACAACAGAGTGATCGCAACGCTGCCGCAGATCGCCATTACAATCTCCGATAACCAACAATAAGCGCTAAACATCTCCTCGAACAATCCACGCACAAATGAATTAACAAAAATTGGCTTCGCTAACGTGGAAACCGGCGCCGAGATCACAAGTATGCTGTGAGCAACAAAGGTTACCATCGCCAATAAACCATATCCTGAACTTGAAAACGTCTTCGCTAAAAGGAAATTGGGCGCTTGAGTTGCCACCGTCCACGACAGGAAAATTAAACTAGACGACGCGGCAAACGGCAGGCGCTCAACGATAAACTTAAAATTAATTGACCGAGGGAGCAGCCTTAAAAACGGCAGTTGCTTTATTGACAAGATTACAAGAAAAGAACATTCCAGCAACGAGACGCACAGTGAGTACGAGAAGTAAAAAATAACTTTATTCGATACATACATCAACGGCAACAACACCACGACGTATCTCATTAGTATAAAAAAGCAACTGACCTTAGAGAGCAAAACCAGCTCACCGAGCCCGTACATCACCGCCCTTTCTTGGAGAATAAGCCAGCGCAACCAAAGCGTTGTTACCCCAAAAAATATCGTGACCTTAATCTGATCAATCGACAGTACAGAAAATATGGGAATGGACGAGACATCGCTTGATACGAAAAACAATAGGGTCAACAGCAAAATCAATACACCAACAACCAACGAAGCCAATTTCACAAACCAATAAAAGCCGGAAAAGGAGCCCTCACACATAGCCGAAGACTTGATTTGGGAGGCGTCGCGCGAGATTGTCGTCGAAAATCCAAAGTCGATTAAATTAAACCAGGTTTGCAACGATGTAAAAAATGCCAGCAGCCCATAGGCATCTATGCCCATGAGTTTAACCTGGATCGGAATCACAAAAAACCCGATCACACTGGCCAACACGACCGAAAAATAAGTTGCGGCTAAATTTTTAAATTTCAAAGAATTTTAGTAGATGAATATGGCGCCACGGTAAAAAGCAAGCAACGGAAATTCCGCTAAATAGCAGTGGCGCACGCTTAAGCAATGAAGATCGTCGCTGTGCAGTTTCGGTGGCAAATGGAAAGTTCCTTTTTCCAACCACCAGAAACTAATAATGATAGGAATATTTATAACGGCTATAGATATTTCGGGTTCGATAGCCGTTATAGATGATCCCGCTTATGCTTTCCACGGATTCCTTAAACAGGCTGACCGAAAAGTCAATCTCATGCTTTGTGGTCAACGCTTCTCGGACCACCAGATAGACTAGATCGGCGTGATTACTGATTGCCAGCGTTTCGGCAATCATGGTGGGTGCTGTGTCAAATATGATTCGGTCATACATCCCACTGAGTTCGTTGATCAATTTTGCAAATCGCGGACCGTTCACGAGTTCGGTTGGGTTGCGCACCAGTTCCCCCGTGGTGACCAAATCCAACGAAGGGATTAAGGTTTTTTTAATAATTTCAGACACTGGCGTACCCTCCGCAATGGCTTCGGACAGCCCATTTCGCCGGTCGACGCCAAATAGTTCGTGTAACTTACCACGTCGTAAGTCACCGTCAATGAGCAATGTTTTTTGCTTACTGTTCGACGCCAAGATGATCGACAGATTGGAAGCGATATACGACTTTCCTACTCCGGGAGTAGGCCCTGTAATGACAATCACTTGGCTTGATTTTTCGCCTTTATTTGCGATATCCAGAGAGACGTTCATCATTTTCAGCCCGTCGAGGACTGATGAATTAATGTCATCGAGGGCGATTATTTTTTTTTCGCTGGGTTCTTTTTTTTTCGACTCGGTCTCCGATTCTTCAACCACTGCGCAGACCCGACTGTATTGACGTGATACCTCAGTGGGTTCAAATATGGTCTGCTTAAAACTAAAGTGGTAAGCGGCCATGAGCAAATAGACGATGACGCCACCGGCTAACGACATTAATATCGTTAACAGCTGATTCGGCGACACGGGATCCAATCCCGCATCGGGCGGATCGACGATTTTAACCTTGCCGATGGAACTTTCCGCAACCATTCGGAGCACTTGCACGTTATTCAATAGGCTGCTATACAACTCACTGTTGATCGCAACATTACGTTTTAACTCCGCTTCGCCACGCTTTAATTCTGGCAGATTCGCCATATTTTTCATCAATTGGCTGCGCTGATTGGTTAAGTCGCGAATGCTGTTGTCGATCGCTCTTATTTCAGGATGCTGCGCGGTCTCGGAGGCCAACAATGCGGCTCGTTTTTGTCGCGCATCTGCAAGACTTTGTTCAAGCCGTGACAATTCCTCAATCATCCCCTTGGACTGCTCTTCGGCATCGCTTAAATCGTGATTGGTTTCGTAGTCGGCAAGTTTGCGTTCAGAGGCATCCAGATCACTGCCAAGCGAGGGGCGCTGGTGGGTCAGAAAATCGAGTTGTCGTGCCGCCTCGAGCGCACGCTTTTGAGCGTCGAAGGTTGCGGCTAATTCGCCAAGGTACTTGATCATCTGCACCAATTTTTCACGATTTGGTCCGTCCATCGTAACCAGAATGATGTTCGAGCCTTTCACGTTCGTCTTGGCGTGAATGGAATCAATGAGCATTCGCGTTGCTTTCTCATGACTTATTTTTTTAACCGAGAACGTGGGTTCGCCATCGACAACTGAATCGATTTTGATTTTGAACTGGCCATAAGAATAATCTTTGGTAAATTCTTGACCAATCGACACCAGAACCAAATCACCGTTGGGAAGCTTCAATTCCGCTTTGTTGTTGCCGACTGCGGACACTTTTATAGAATCCTCAAGCCACCGTTCAGGAACCTCCAACTCCGAAACGACGGATTCGGAATTGCAACGCGTCAGATCGTGGTAATTTAATATTTTGTGCTTAAACAAACGATCGTACAAATTATCTGCCAATGATTTCAGCAGGGGTTTGCGGCATTCGCTTTTAACAATTGTGCCATTGAATTTATCAACGATATCACCCGCAAAGAGAAGTGATTTGACTAATTCTTTTTCGGAAATGACGTAGTTTTCATCGTTCAGCGAGGAGAAATCACTTCCACCATTGTTGCTTCCCAAAATCGCGGTCAGCAGACCCGATGAGCTGCCGTTTTCACTCACCTGAAGCGACATATTGGCTTGATAGCCCGGCTTTGAAAATATTGATATCAATACTCCAATCACAAGCGCGACAAAGATAATCCTGTAGCCAGATCGAAATTTAATCGCCATAAGTACGGCGTCGAAAAATCGCGTCCCGCTTTGATCTAAATTTTTAATTACGCTCACTGTAATATCACCGTTTGAATTAATTTGGCTTAATAAGTTGCTGCCAACTGATCACGCATTGCTCGATCGTATGGCAGGTCTGCTCAAAAAATGCATCGTCGTGGTTAACCGGATCCATGATTTCCAATTTTAAAAAATGACCCAAGGCAAATATTTTGCCGGCGCTGGTTGGGTCGATTGCCATCAGGTCATCGCGTTGCCACGATTCCATCACAATGATCAAATCTGCCCAGCGCATCATCAGCTTTGATACGATTTTGGAGCGGTGATTCGCTAGTTCAAGATTATTGCGCTTGAGCAGCGCACCCATCGTTGGATGAATATCCTTTCCAACGGGGGCCTCTATCCCGGCAGATTGCACTTCTAAATGCGGGTAATGCTGCTTAAATAGCGCCTGCGCAACCGGGGATCTGCAAATGTTGCCCACGCACACCGTCAGTACGTTGTTGATCTTCATTTATCGGTTATGAAGGGTGTTATTGGTTGTTTCCACCGCACTCACCGAGCCAAACAGCAACGTAATCACGCGATTCCATTGAGCAATTGAGGCGCTGTTGACGAACACAATGTCCCGTGCTTTCAATTCAAATTGATCGGCGAGCGCTAAGTTTTCAGCCGCTCTCACGGCGATGTGATACACCGTTGCTTCGGAGGTGTTGACCTGGCGAATCACGTAGATTTGCCCCGCATTGGAGGCGACGGCGTTGATGCCGCCCGACTCCGAAAGGGCTTCGGTTAGGCTGAGTGCCCCGTTATGGGTCACCCGTCTGCCTGGGCTATTCACTTCGCCAATAACGGACACCATGGTCTCTTCGCGGGGGGTGACCCGCAAGATGTCATTCTCTTTGAGTAAAATCGTTGCCGGATTGATCGCGTGGCTGATGAGCTGAGGAAGGTTAATCTCATAGGCTTTTTTGTCACGGGTTAGAACCAAGTGACTGGTATCCGCTTCGTTATCCGGGCCACCCACTCGCGACAGAGCCTCCGGCAGCGTCATGGGAATATCACTGATCGTCACTTGCCCCGGGGTCTTTACGCTGCCGGCCACATACACGTGCTTGCCTCGATATTGCTGCACCTTGAGAACGACCTGGGGATCGATGTAAAAGCGCTGAAGCCGCTGCGTAAGCTCATCCCGTGCTTGAAGTTCAGTCAATCCAGCAACCTTCACACTACCCACAAAGGGAAATTGAATGTACCCATTGGCATTGACCGTGTATCCGCTGTTGATTGTCTGACTATCCGCGCTCGCAAAATTGCCGGTGTTGCCCAACATCAAGTCGGGGTGACCCCAAACCGATACGTTTAAAATGTCCCCACTGGCAATTTGGTAGTCGTGTCGATTGGTCGTATCCACCAGAAGTTCAGGATCAACCACGACCGATTCCTCTTTTAATTTCTTCTGGCGGCCAATGAGGTCGGGGTTGATTTCCTCAAGCGTAAAGATGGTGTTATTAACCGTACTGCTTTTCGTCACCGACTTCTCATCCGCCATCGTCTGCACTTGCCAACCAATGGAGCTACAAGCACCGACCGTCAACACGACGGTGACAATCATCAGTTTGGCGACTTGGTTGGGCACAAAGTTGCGCATCCGATTGCGTGGATTCTTTATTGTTTGCATTGCCTTCGGTTAACCTTTTTGACTGTATTGCAAAGAATCATTTGGGGAATCCTGTTGTGGAGTTCTAAAGCAGCCTGGCAGGCTACCGCAAGACGAGTTCTGTTTTGAACTCGCCTCAGCAGCGAGCTAGAATAGAGAGACACACACCAGATGGATTGGCGCTTAACAATTCTTTATATTTTTGTGAATTGTCATATTTCTGTGAAATTTCGGTTTTTATTCATTGCTGAACGAATTATTTTTGCCACTTTTTAGCCTATATTTTGACTGGGCCGTTGCGATGTTTGCAGACTTTTAATGAGAAAAAGCAAACAATAATATAGCTTTCTTGACATTTCTTATTAATTTAAGCATTCGCTTAAACCGTTACGATTATTTATCAATGGGCGCGAGCGATCGTGCGGCGATTGTGTCAAGTTTTGCCTGACAATCGCTCTACCGACCGGATCAAATTAGAGAGACTGCAGGCTATTGGATTGAACTGGCCTGAGCTAGGTCTAACCGATCGCCACACGGGCGTTGCGAAACAGCCGCGTCCAGGCGCCATCTTCACCCCAACTGGGTGGCTTGTAACTGTTTTGCACCGTTCGGTACACCCGCTCCGGATGCGGCATGAGCAAGGTCACCCGACCATCGCGGCTGACGATGCCCCCAATGCCGTGGGGTGACCCATTGGGATTTAAGGGATAACGCTCGGTGGGCTGCCCGTGGTGGTCGACGTACACAAAAGGCACCAACCCCGCGTCCATCGCTGCGGTGAGGTGCGCCGACTCGCCAAACGTGGCCTTGCCCTCACCGTGGGCGATCGCGATGGGCATGACCGAATCCTGCATGCCTTGTAATAAGAGCGACCGGCTGGGGAGCACCTTCACCATCGCCACACGACCCTCAAACTGCTCCGACCGGTTGCGCCGGAACCGTGGCCACTGCTCGGTGCCCGGAATGATGCTGGCCATGGCGGCGAGCATTTGGCAGCCGTTACACACGCCCAACGTTAAGGTGTCCGGACGATTGAAGAAGGTGGCCAGTTGATCCGCGGCACGGGGATTAAACCGAATGGTTTTCGCCCAACCCTCGCCGGCGCCCAAAACGTCGCCGTAGGAAAACCCACCGCATGCGGCCAACACCTGAATCGATGCCCAGTCCAATTCGCCCCGAATCACCGCACTCATCGGTACGTCAATGGCCTCAAAACCCGCTTTGCGAAACGCCGCGGCCATCTCCAACTGACTGTTGACCCCTTGCTCGCGGAAGATCGCCACTTTGGGCTTAACACCAGTTGCTATATATAGTGCCGCGACATCCTCAGCAGGGTCATACGTTAAGGAGGCCGATAAGCCCGGGTCATCAAACCGAATGTCCTCAAATTCTTCGCGGGCACACTCGGGGTTCTCCCGTCGCGCACGCATTTTAAAGCTGGTGGTCGACCACAGTTTCAAATACTCGCTGACCGAACGCGTCAACAGCGTCTGCGACCCTTGACGAATCTCGATGCGATCCTCGAACGTGGGCTTGGCCACTGGGTATACGCTCAAGGGGTACTGCGCCACGAGCGCGTCGAACGCGGCTTGATCGGGTTCATCCACCTGCACCACCAGACCCGGTTCCTCACTGCACAACAGCGCAATCGGATCGCCCGCACCCAACTGAACCTCAAGCCCCATGCGCGAGGCAAAGGCCATCTCCAACAACGTGATGATCAACCCGCCATCCGAGCGGTCGTGGCAGGCTTTAATCAACCCCCGATCCTTGGCCTCGCGCATGAATTCAAAACACGCTTTTAAGGTTGCCGGATCATCCAAATCCGCAGGCACGTCGCCCAAACACGCGTAGACTTGCGCCAGGCAACTGCCGCCCAATCGCCGCTGTCCGGGCGACAAATCAATCACATACAGCGTCGAGGACGCGCGCGTCATCACCGGCGTGATTTGCCGCCGTACGTCGTGCACTTTGGCAAAGGCCGAAATCACCACACTGACGGGCGAGACCACTTCATTTTGCGTCTCGCCATCACGCCACTGCGTGCGCATCGATAAGGAATCCTTGCCGACCGGGATCGCGATCCCCAACGCGGGACACAACTCCATGCCAATCGCCTGGACCGTGTCAAACAGCTCCGCTTCCTCACTCGGGTCGTGACACGCCCCCATCCAGTTCGCACTGAACTTGATGTCCGACAGCGCGCGCACGTCGGCGCCCATCAAGTTGGTGATGGCTTCGGTGACCGCCAATCGACCCGAGGCGGGTCCCGACAACAACGCCACCGGTGGGCGTTCGCCGATCGCCATCGCCTCGCCATGGTGCGTGGTGTAGCCCGCTATCGTCAGCGCGTAATCGCTGACCGCGCACTGCCAGGGGCCAACGAGCGCATCGCGCGCAATCAACCCCGTCACGCTGCGATCACCAATGGTGATCAAAAAACTTTTATCGGCGATGGTCGGCAATTGCAACAAGCGCTCAATGGCCGCGTGCACGTCGATCGTCGAGGTGTCGAGCGGCGGACTGACGCGCGACGTGTGCGCCGCGTGTCGGGTCATTTTGGGAGGCTTGCCCAACAGCACTGAGAGGGGGATGTTGACCGGAGTCCACTGGGTGTGCGCGTCGAAGACGGTCAACCAACCATCATCGGTGATCTCGCCAATCTTCGCCACCAAACAGCGCTCGCGCGCGCACACCGCTTGAAACCAATCCCAGTCGTTGGGAGCGATGCACAGCACGTACCGCTCCTGCGCTTCGTTGCACCACAACTCCAACGGCGACAACCCCGACTCGGCGGTGGGAATGTCGCGTAATTCAATTCGTCCGCCACGCTCCGAATGCGCAATGGCTTCGGGCACGGCGTTCGATAAGCCACCGGCGCCGACGTCGTGAATCAATAAAATCGGATTGGGGTGACGATTGGTGCACGCTTCGATGACTTCTTGAGCCCGCCGCTGCATCTCGGGGTTCCCCCGTTGCACCGAGGCAAAATCCAACTGCTCCGAACTTTGACCCGCGTCCACCGACGACGCGGCACCGCCGCCCAAGCCAATGAGCATGGCGGGGCCACCCAGCACCACAATATACGATCCCACCGGGATCTCGGCTTTCTCCACGTCCTGACGCCGAATGTTGCCAAGACCTCCCGCCAACATGATGGGTTTGTGAAAACCACGCACCACACCGGGCTTATCAAAACTGACCCGTTGTTCGTAGGTGCGAAAATACCCCAAGATGCCTGGTCGACCAAATTCGTTGTTAAACGCCGCGGCCCCCAACGGGCCTTCGGTCATGATGTCCAAGGGCGAGGCCATGCGCGCACTTTTGGACTCAACGGTTTCCCAAGGCTGCGCGTAGCCGGGGATGCGCAGGTTCGAGGTGGTAAACCCCGTCAGCCCCGCTTTGGGTCGCGCGCCGCGTCCCGTGGCCCCTTCATCGCGAATTTCTCCACCCGCCCCCGTCGATGCGCCCGGGAACGGCGAGATGGCCGTCGGGTGATTGTGGGTTTCGACTTTCATCAAAATGTCGGCCGATTCCGTGGTGGTCTCGTAGACGCCCGTGGTCGGGTGCACGCTCAGCCGCTCCACCACCGACCCTTCCATCACCGCGGCGTTGTCGCGATAGGCCGACAAGACGCCCTGCGGGGATTGGGCGTGGGTGTTTTTGATCATCTTAAACAGACTGAGCGGCTGCGGTTGTTGATCAACCGTCCAGTCGGCGTTAAAAATCTTATGTCGACAATGCTCCGAGTTCGCTTGCGCGAACATCATCAACTCCACATCCGTGGGATCGCGCTGCAGTTGTTGATAGCTGTGCGCCAAATACTCAATCTCATCCGCCGACAACGCCAACCCCATCGCTCGATTGGCCGCTTGCAACGCCGCCACGGGATTGGGGCTTAGCCGCACCGACTGCACCGCGGTTGAGGGTTTGTCCGCAAACAACGTTTGCATCGCCGCGCGATCGGTCCACGTGGTTTCGGTCATGCGATCACACAGCGCCGCGGCCATCGCCTGTACGGTGGCCGCGTCCAAGGGGGCACTGCTTTGGTAGGCGTACACCACCACGCGTTCCACACGCAACACGGCTGTCAAGCCGCAGTGGTGCGCAATCTCGGTGGCTTTGGAGGACCAGGGACTGATCGTTCCCACCCGCGGGCTCACCCAAATACAGGATTCGCGAGAAGGGGCAGTGATTTCGGCAATGCCGTCCACGAGTTCAACCAATCGGGTGCGTTCGGCCGCCGTTAAGGTGCCGTCCACCCAATATTCAAAATGGGCGCTCACCGAGGTTAAGGTCGGCGCGATGTCGCTGAGCTTGGTTTTGAGTTCCGTGAGTCGAAAATCCGAGAGCGCTGGGTGTCCTTCTATAACGATCATTCGAGCGCTGGGTCCTCTATAACGGTAAGCGCCTATTGTACCCCAAGGGCACCGGTCATCGGCAGCCCTTTCGGCCCAATGCACGACCCCGTTTCAATCCACGGCGCACGCCGACGCGTGCCAACCGATCTTCGCTGTCTCGTTTACAAAGAAGGCCTAACAAATTGGATTAAATACCAAAATCCCAGCGCTTATTGCGGCTTGCCATCGGAACTCGGCACCATCGAGAGCGGAAAGGGCGTGACGTTCGTGCCATCGAAGGGGCTCATTTTGACCGCACCGCCCTTCTTCACTTCATCGATGCGAACGATCGCTTGCAGAGGAATGAAGGTGCGTTTGATGCCCTCAAACTCGGTGCGTATGCGCTCCTCGCCGGGGTCAACCACGACGCTGGATCGCGAACCGAAGATCAAATCCTCCACCTCGATAAAACCGAACAACGACCCATGGGAGACTTTTTTGGCATAAATCTCCCACAACTTACCCTCGCGGAGAATCTGCAATCGATAAACATTCGCCATAAAAATACACTCACTAAGATCGGTCATTCGGCCCACGCATCATACCCCCAATATGCGACTTGAGCGGCTCATTTCAAGGGCAACCACTTCAGCCAACCTTCCCCGTAAGACCGACCAAAGCCGCGCCAGCGGCTCGGCTCGCATCACCACCATTTTGGCGCACTGCAACGTAAACAGCAGAGAACGCACCACCCACGCCACACAACCGCGGTCAATCCGGTAAGATTGCTTTGTTGCATTACAATGAATTAACGGTGGGGTTATCCCCGCTGAACACTGAGCACAAATCTCAAGAGGAGGGAGCGTGCGTAGACATGTTAAGACTTTAGCGGTACTAGGCTTATTGGGCCTAGCCGGTTGTGGAGGCGGAACCAATTCGCCCACGGCGACCATCGCCACCACCAACACCCACGGCACCTTGGTGGCCAACCCACCGCTGCGCGTGGTGAGTTTAAACGCCACCGACTTTGCGGCCTCGGTCGGTTCGACCGCCGCTGGCCAACAGCTGTTGGCGTTGGCGGGCACGCCCAAATGCGGCGTGGACGTGTACTACCTCAATTTCTACACCACCGGCGGAGCCGGTGAGCCCACGCTCTCCAGTGGCGCCATGATGGTGCCCACCGGCGGCAGCGGTTGCAGTGGCGCCCGACCCATCGTGTTGTACGCACACGGCACCACGACGGCCAAAACCTACAACTTGGCGAACATCACCGACGCCACCAACCCCGCCGCTTCTGAGGCCGGATTGTTGGCAGCGATGTACGCCGCGCAAGGCTTCATCGTTGTCGCGCCCAACTACGCGGGCTACGACATCTCCACCTTGCCCTACCACCCGTACTTGAATGCGCAACAGCAAGCGGGCGAAATGATGGACGCGTTGACGGCTGCACGCACTGCACTGCCCAACACCTTCGCCTCGGCCACCACCGACAGCGGCAAGCTGTTCTTGGCGGGCTACAGCCAAGGCGGCCACGTGGCCTTGGCCACGATGCGCGCCATGCAAGCGGCGGGTCAAACGGTGACGGCGGCGGCACCCGCCTCGGGACCGTACGCGATGGAAGCCTTTGGCGACTCCATCTTCTTGGGCAACGTCAACATTGGCAGCACGATTTTTGCGCCCTTATTGACCACGAGTTATCAGAAGGCCTACGGCATCTATAACAGCCCATCGGATGTGTATGCGGCCCCGTATGCGACCGGCATTGAAACCCTCTTGCCGAGCACGCAGTCGCTGACTCAGCTGTTCACCTCCGGCGCGTTGCCGCAAACGGCGTTGTTCTCCAGCACCACCCCTTCGGCCAGCGATTTGCAGGCCTTGGGCGTGCCGTCGACGACAGCCGCGCTGGCCGCGGGCGCCATGGCGGTGCCCACCAATCCGGTGTTTGCGACCGGGTTCGGGGCGAATGCGCTCATCACCAATGCTTATCGCATCAACTACGTGTTGGACGCGCTCAGCAACCCCGACCAAGTCATCGCGCAAACCGGAACGGGTTTGGCGGCGACCACGCCGACCAACAAAGCGCGTAAAGTTCTGGCGCTCAACGACCTGCGCAGCGCGTGGTATCCCAAGTCGCCGTTATTGATGTGTGGCGGCGTGCAAGATCCCACGGTGTTCTACTCGGTGAACACGCAGACTATGAAAGCCTTCTGGGCGTCCTTGCCCGCCGGCCTGGTCAATACGTACAGCGTGGATCCGTACCCCGCGACGACCTCCACCGATCCGTTGCAAGCGGGCTTCCTCCAAAACGAAGCCGCGGTTGCCGCACAAGGTGGCGCCAGCGCGGTGGTCAGCAATTATCACGGCTCGTTGGTGCCCCCGTTCTGCACCTACGCCGCACGCCACTTCTTCCTGCAAGTCTTGGGAGGCTAATTTATGAACTGTTTATCTAAAGTCTGTGCGATAACCTCCTTAAGCTTAGGATTGTTGGGATCGGCGGTGGCCGCGGACAACAACACCGTGTTGGTGGGCGCGTATTTCATCAACTTCGATGTCACGACCCCCGGCTTACAAGGCCCAGGCACCATTCCCGGCTTGGGGGCGGACGTGAAGTCCATCACCACCGCGTATGCGGCCTACACCCGTCGTTTGTCGGAACACTTTTCGGTGGAGTTGGCGGCGGGAGACCCTCCCACCGCCAAAACCGTTGGCGTTGGTCCGACGTCCTTGGGGTCCGTGCCCTACGACGGCCAAACCTTAATCACCGCCCGCTGGTTGTCGCCGACGGTGCTGTTGGAATACACCTTCTTTGATGAAAAATCCCCCATTCGACCGTACGTCGGTGTGGGCATCAACCACACGGTGTTTTACAACCGCGTGGTCACCGATGCCGGCGCCCAGGTCACGGGTGGACCGACCTCCGTCTCGTTATCGCCCTCAACCGGTGGTGCGGCGACGGTCGGATTGGCCTACACCATCGCGCCGCATTGGGTGGCTCACGTCTCCTACTCGGTGTCCAACATCCACACCTCCGCCATCGCGGATACGGCGGGTGTTGAGCGCACGGCGCACATTTCGTTTGCGCCGAAAGCGGCCGTCGTGGCGGTGGGCTATCAGTTTTAAGCACTGAGCCGTTGACGTTCAAAACCACCGCAGGGCACTGCGGTGGTTTTTTTATGCCCAAAGCCTTTAAACTGGCGCCCATGGAAGTATCCCTTCACCCGACTCACCGGACCCCCGTGCCCACAACGCCGCCCCTCTCCTCACGCCGACGCCCCCACCACGCCACCCCAGGCCGCTGGCTGGCGCTGCTGCTCATCGCGCTGTCCGCTGCGGCGGCCGCCAACCCGACCTTGGATGTGGCGGTGGCCGCCAACTTCACCACCCCTGCGGAACAGATCGCGCAGAACTTCACCGCGCGCACCGGCGTCGTGGTGCACATCAGCAGTGGCGCCAGTGGGGTGTTGTACGCCCAGATCAAAAACGGCGCCCCCTTCGAGGTGCTGCTCGCCGCCGACGACGTGATTCCGACTCAGTTGTGTCAAGAGGGCCTCGCGCGTTGTTCGAGTCAACTGACCTACGCGCGCGGCCATCTGGTGCTGTGGTCCAAAGACCCTCACCTGGTCGACCCAGACGGTCGCGTGCTCACACGGCCGTTGAGTCGTTTGGCGTTGGCGGATCCGCAAACCGCACCCTATGGGCGGGCGGCCGTCGAGACCTTAACCGCCTTGGGGCTCGGTGATCAAACCAAATCCGCGTGGGTGGTGGGCACCAACATCACGCAAGCCTATCAATTCGTCGTCACCGAAAACGCGCCGCTGGGCTTTGTGGCGGCCTCGCAGGTCTTGCTCAATGGTCGCCTCAAAGAAGGATCGGCCTGGCGAGTGCCGGATTCGTTGCACCACCCGCTCAAGCAAGACGCGATCATTCTCAAAGACAGCCCGCAAGCGCAAGCGTTTATGCGTGAATTGGCAAGCCCGGCCGCCCAGGCGCTGATCCAGTCGTTTGGCTATTCGGTGGCCAAGTAGCGATGGGCGCAATCAGTTTGAGCGACGATGCGCTGCACGCCGTGCTCTCGGCGCTGACCTTGAGCTTGAAGTTGGCCTGCGCCACCACCGTGATATTGGCGCTGATCGCCATTCCCTTAGGATACTGGTTGGCCACGACCCACCATCGATTCAAAACCTTTCTCAACGCGTTGGTGCTTTTGCCTTTAGTCTTGCCGCCCACCGTGTTGGGGTTTTATTTGCTGGTGGCGTTGGGACCGTCCGGGTGGATCGGCGCCTGGACCACGCAGCTGGGCTTGGGTTTGTGGTCGTTTCGGTTTGAAGGCTTGCTGTTGGGATCGGTGATCTTTTCTCTGCCCTTTGCGGTCCAACCCATTCAAATGGGATTTGAATCCTTAGGCCGTCGTCCCCTCGACCTCGCGCGCAGCGTGGGCGCCTCCCCGGTCGACGCGTTTATCACCGTGGCCTTGCCGGCCATCACGCCCTCGTTGCTGACCGCGGCGGCGCTGACGTTCACCCACACGTTGGGGGAGTTCGGTGTGGCCCTTATGGTTGGCGGCAACATTGAGGGCCGCACGCGTTTGATGAGTTTGGAAATCTTCAGCGCCGTGGAGCGCATGGAGTATTCGGTGGCCCACCTGCTCGCGGCGGGTTTGGTGTTGCTCTCGTTGCTGTGTCTGGTCGGTTTACTGCACCTGAAGAACACACCAAGGGGCATGCCGTGACGCCGTTGCGCATCGGCGTTCAGTGTCGCAACGGCGACTTCGGCTTAAACGTCGACCTCCGTGTGCCTGCGTCCGGCGTGACCGTGATTTGGGGCGCCTCGGGCGCTGGCAAGTCCACCCTGTTGAACGCCCTGGCGGGATTGATCCCCGCAACCGGCGTGATCCACGGCCCACACTTCACTTGGCTTCAAACCGCCGAGGGGATCGACGTTCCCACCCACCAACGCCGCCTCGGCATGGTGTTTCAATCCGACAATCTGTGGACGCATTGCAGTGTGCGCGCCAACCTCGACTACGCCCTCAAACGCGCCCCTCACCCCATCGCGGAGTCGCAGCGCCACGCCATCCTAGAGATGCTCAAACTGGGCGCGTGTTTGGATCGCAAACCTTCATCCTTGTCGCTCGGCGAACAGCAACGCGTGGCGCTGGCGCGAGCGCTGTGGATCAATCCGCAAGCCTTACTCTTGGATGAACCGTTTTCAGCCCTAGACCAACCGCTGCGCTTGGAACTGCTCGCGCACCTTGACGCTCTCAAACAACGCCTCACCATCCCCGTGCTGCTCGTCACCCACCGCGTCGACGAAATGGTTCGCTTGGCCGACCAAGTGGTGGTGCTGGATCAGGGGCAGGTTCACGCCAACTTGCCTCTCCCAGCGGCCATGCTGGACCCCGCTCTGGCCCGCCGTTTGGGCGATGAAGCCGGAGTGGTGATTGGGGGCACGTTGCGCCAACGGGACGATGATCATCTGGTTCGGATTGACTGCCCCATCGGTCCTGTGTGGGTCCGAGACATGGGCAGTCCATTGGGCGAACGCGTGCGCCTGCGTCTGTTGGCCAAAGACGTCAGCGTCTCGTTGGTGGAACCGATCGACTCGAGCGTCCAAAACCGGCAAGCCGGAATCGTCGAAGCCATCGATGACGACCATCACCCGGCACAGGTGTTGGTGCGGATTAGGTTGCAACAAACCGCTGTGTTGGCGCGCATCACGCGCCGCGCGTTGCGCCACCTGGCGCTGTCGCCACAACAACCCGTGTGGGTGCAATTTAAATCGGTGGCGGTGTTGGTTTAAGCGGAAGGGCTTCGGCGTGTTCGTACCTGCGAATGATGGAGACTAACCTGCGCATCGAAAACGCGCGACTCGACTGACGAGCCATGCGCGGTTAGCGCGGGCGATCCAGTCGTTATTAAACGTACCCAGTATTAATGGTTGCTTTGATAGTCGGTTGGCGGGTTAAACCAAACAATTTTTAATCATGATTTTGATTAGTGGCGGAGAGGGTGGGATTCGAACCCACGGACCCCGTGAAGGGTCGCCTGATTTCGAGTCAGGTACATTCGACCACTCTGCCACCTCTCCGCGGCCTGATCCAACAGGGGCAGCAGTGTAGCAAATTAACCTCGGTTGAGGGCGACCCAAGTGGCTCAGAATCCACTTAAATCATCGTTTTTCTTTGAAAAAATCCTTCAGTAAGGCACCGCATTCCTCAGCCATCACGCCACCAAAGCAATCGATCTCGTGCTTCAGAGGGTTAATCACCGTCAACGGGATCGCGGTACCGGCCGCGCCTTGGCGAGGGTCAAACGCGCCAAACACGACCCGCGACACCCGCGCGTGAATCAACGCACTCATGCACATGGGACAAGGCTCGAGGCTCACATACACCGTGCTGCCCACCAATCGATAATCCTGGCACTGGCGCGCGGCGTCGCGCAGCGCCACCACTTCCGCGTGCGCGGTCGGATCGTTCAACCGAATCGGTTGGTTGTAGCCACGGCCGATGACTCGCTGCTCGCGCACCACCACCGCCCCCACCGGGACTTCGTGGGCCGCGTAGGCCTGTTGGGCTAACGCCAGAGCCTCGGCCATGCCCTCCTCGTCGGAACGTATTGCGCGGATCGCCTCCGGTTCGACGCGGCTCACAACTTACTCATGGGCGTGGGGTTTGGCCTCAGCGTGCGGTTTGGCGACCTCAGGCGTCTCGGCTTTTGGCGCGCCAGCGTCAGCGCTCGGTTCGTCGGATTCCTTCGCCTGCTCCAGGGACGCCTTACTCACGTCGGCCCCCTCCGGCTTAACGGGCTTGGGAGGCTTTTTGCCCGGCGGGTAACACGTGCCGTGATCTTCGTAGGTGGCCGTGCCGTCCTCGGAGGCAATGTGCCACGCCTCCACCACCGAGCCATCCACCCGACTGACGACCAGCGAATCTCGCTCGCGGCCTTTTTTATCATGAGGATAGCCGATACTATTGAGCACCTTTATGAACTCGGGGGTGACGTCGATTTTGGTGTATTCGTTAATGACCTGTCCATCCCAGAGCTTGTGGTGAACCCGTCGCTCGACCAGTTCCTCTTTATCTACACGGCTCAAAACCCACACCGTCTGCGGCGCAGGTGCGCCCTCGGGACCGTCGAGATCACTGGTGTTGATCCAGGCCTTATCGGGGCCGATGACCCCCGCTCGCGACTGCTGCGACAGCTCAAAGCGCTCATCCACCGGCGACACCTTCACCACGCCCTCGGGGCTGGTCTCTTTGCGGGTGATGTCGCAGTCCATTTTGATGGGCAATTGCTCGCCCGTGAATAAACCCGCCGGCGGCGCATCGCCGCGGTGACACGCGGCCAGAGCCACGCCCATGACGGCAATCACCCACCCCGTTCGGTTTGTTGGCCCACTCATGTCGGCGCCTTCCGTGGAAAACTTAATTTTAAACCGGTTTTGTGGGATCGGGGTTAACTATTTGCGCACGCCAACGCCGACGGGCGCCCACGTCCGCGCCGACTGAAAACGGATCACGTCGGGACTACTGACGCATGCCATAGCGGGCCCTCGCAGGGCGACGGCTTCGGAACCTCGCGAGAAGTGTGGCGCGCTAAGGGGTCCCACTCACACAGGCGTCGGCAATCATGCGCTCGTAACGCTCTTGTGGCAACCCCGGTTGACTGAGGCCAGCGTGGATGGCCGCGGCCGCGCTTTGCACAAACAGGTCGGCGCGCACGGACGGGGCCAGCTCGCCCACACGTGCCGCGCCTTGATCGACACTGGCGGCTTTGATGGACAGCGCCCGTTCGCGCACCTCCTGCATCACCTCGTTGGTTTTGCGCTCCAGTTCCTGTTGAAAATGCCGTTGGTTGTGCTGCCGTTCTTCGGTCCCTAAGCTTTTGTCCGTCAGGATCTCCGCCAACCCCGCCTTGGACTCGGAGAACTCCACCGATAAATGCGCGTGAATGCGTGCGTAGCGATCACACACCTGTTGGCGCAACGCGGGGTCCGACACGTCTTGAGCACTCACCGCGAGCGACAGACCCCCGAGCATCCATACTCCCAGCGTCGAACGCGTTTGCGCCCTCTGCTTAACCACCCAATGCGTTTGTGACATCGTGACTGTTTTCCTTCGTGGATTGCGGCTGGACTCACTCGCGCGCGTCGACGTCACCACCGCACTGAGTGGCGAGGTCAACACCCAACGACGCGAGTGCGGACAACGAACCTGGATTGATTAAATACCCAATAACCACTGCGCGCAATCGGGATTTGGTTACGTTGGGTAAAGAAGGACGTTCGCTTAATCTGATGTTTCGTGTGATTAAGTCGCACAGTGCCACGCCCATCTCATGAAGTCCCCATGAGTTAGACGCGACAACCCGCGCGCGCTCAGCGTCGCTGTTCGGCAATCTCAACCAACTCACCCAAATGGCCACCCCGACCTAAGATCATCACATGCCAAGCTCAAGGTTGGGCAAACCCATCAACACAAATCACCCACGCGACAAATCATTCAACCATCACAGCGGCGTCGTCACAACGCTCGTTGTCAACGCTGAAGTAATGAACCTCGCGACGCCCAACGAACTTGGGAATCACCAAATCCAAAGTGATGGGATCGCTAACACGTCGCACTGGCTTCCGCTACCCACGCGACCTCCTTCAATTCCTTCAATCCAATTGGCCATCATCGCACGATGGCTCCCGATCACTCGCCGCGTCATCAACGCCGCACAGAGTGCCTCGCACAACCGTCGTCGCTTTCCACACCCCGCTTGACAACTTCGGCACGATTGTGGTGCTATAGGGTTGTTGAAGGTGCCCAGCTGATGAGGATCAGCGGGTTAATCGGGAAACCGGTGCAGCCTCTCTGAGGCGATTCCGGTACTGCCCCCGCAACGGTAAGTGAGTTAAATCAGATCAATAAGCCACTGTGCTTCGGCGCGGGAAGGCGATCTGACGGAGAGAATCCACTCACGAGTCCGGAGACCGGCCTTCAGCATTACGCAGGCGTTGCGGTGGGCGACGACAGTACGGATCCAGGCCTCACGGGCCTCAGTCCAACTGTCCCCTACCCCGTTTGATCAATAAAAACATGGGGCGCACGGCGGGTGCGTGGGGAGTGATCGACATGACATCGCATCGATGGCGACGCGCGCTGTGCGCGTTGGGCGTCAGCTTTGGACTGAACACAATGACGCTGGCCAACGAGGCCGTGGAAGGAATGAGCGACACCGTGGTCATCACCGCCACGCGCACACCGACGACCACGGAAGCCACCCTCACACCGATCACGGTGCTGACGCAATCGGACATCGAACAGCAACAGAGCCTATCGTTCCAAGACCTGCTGCGGGGACAACCCGGCGTTCAACTCAGCAATAACGGCGGATTGGGCAAAGCGACCAATGTGTTCTTACGAGGCGCCAATGCGGACCAAGTACTGGTCTTGGTGGATGGCGTCCGCATCGGCTCAAGTTCACTGGGCACCGCCGCACTCCAATACCTACCCGTCGACAACGTCGCGCGCGTGGAAATCGTCCGTGGCCCCCTATCCAGCCTGTATGGCTCGGAAGCGGTGGGCGGGGTGATCCAAATCTTCACCCAACCCGCTGCGAACGAACCACTCAGCGTTGCGGCCGATGCCAGTACCGGGTCCCATCACACCAGCGCCATTGGCGCACGACTGAGTGGCTCACAAAACGCGTTCTCATTTGGGTTATCCGCCAACCACCTCAGCACGGACGGCTACCCCAATTGCACCGGCGCGCCTTACGTCTCCCCCAGCTCACCGGGTGGTGGCTGCTATGTGTTTGATACGACGGACGATGGGTATCACAACACTTCCGGATCCGCTTGGATCCGTGCGAATGTTGCGGACGAGGCCAATGTGACGGCCTCACTCTTACGAAGTCAAGGACACACCCGCTACGCCGGCGCGTACACCAATGCCGAGGACTTTGTGGAGCAAGTCGCCACCCTCGCCGCGCACTGGTCACCGCTTCAAGCCGTTACGTTGACCGCGCAACTCGGTCAATCCAGCGACAACGAACGGGACACCTTAAACGGCGTTGAACCGCCCGGCAACCGATTCGACACCACCCGACAAAGCGCGGCATTGCAAGCGGACATTGCGCTACCCCATCACCAACTGGTGACCATGGGCTCTGACGTCGTGCACGATGAACTCGCCAGCGACATCGCCTTTGCGGTGTCGGCGCGCACCGTCACAGGGGTTTTTGCGGAATACCAAATGGCGCTCGGCTCAGAGCACCTCGCAACCAGCGTCCGTCGGGATGACAACAGCCAATTCGGTGCGCACACCAGCGGCAGCGCCGCGTGGGGACACGATCTGACCCACACCCTCAAGTTCGTGGCCACGTACGGCACCGCATTCCACGCGCCCAGTTTTGATGACCTGTACTACCCGAATTTCGGCAATCCCCGTTTGTCGGCCGAAACCGAACACTCGGTGGACGGCGGGATTGAGCAGCGCTTTGCCAGTGCGCAGTGGTCGCTTCACGTCTTCAGCACCCGCCTAAACAACTTGATTGCCTACGACGCGGTGCAGTTTGCGCCGGAGAACATTGGCGAAGCGCGCAATCGCGGCGTTGAGCTGCAAGGCGCGACGCGTCTGTGCGCGTGGCAATGGGAGGCCAATGCCGCGTGGCTGGAGGCCACCAACCAAACCCCGAACGACGTCAATCTGGGCAACGATCTTCCCCGACGGGCACGGTGGACTGGTCATTTGATGGTGGCGCGCGATTGGCGTGCGGTGCGCATCGCGCTGCGCGTCGACAGCGAAGGTCGACGCTTTGACGACCTCGGCAACACCGAACCACTCGGCGGTTTCGCGACCGCGGATCTGCGACTCGATTGGTCGCCGCGACCCGACTGGGCCTTCCAAGCCAAATTGGCCAACGCTCTGGACCGACGTTACGCGTACGCGCTTTATTACCCACAGGATCAACGCACCGTGATGTTGACGGTGCGCTATCACCCGTCAGCGCATCGCTAGAGGCCACACGCTATGACCAATCGACAGCAACGAGAACTGATTCTGGGCGGGCAAAAAAGTGGCAAATCACGCTGTGCCGAACGGCGCGCGCAGGCTTGGCTTGCGCAACGCGGAGCGGAAGCCCTCCTCATCGCGACCGCCATCGGTGGTGATGACGAGATGCGCGAGCGAATCGAACGTCACCAACGCGATCGTCAACAGCGCTGCCCAGGGTTGGTTACCCTCGAGGCGCATGCGGACCTGCCGGATGTGCTGCGCGCGCACGCCGCACCGAATCGGTTGTTGGTGGTGGATTGTTTAACCTTGTGGCTCACTCAACTGATGTTTCCGATTCAGGCGAAGCCCACCGCCAACCTTGGCGTTGAGAGCGCAATCGACGAACTGCTCGGTGCGGCACGCGACGCGCCCGGTGCGTGGGTCATGGTCTCCAACGAGATCGGCTTCGGCGTGATCCCGCCGTCGCGTGAGAGCCGCCTCTTTGTGGATCGCCTCGGCTTATTGCATCAAGCGCTCGGGGAACTGGCCGACCGCATCACGCTTCTGGTGGCCGGCAACGAATGCGCCATCAAACGCCCATGAGCGGGATGCGTTGCGTCGCCGCCCTCATCGTGCTGGGTCTGATGGGGATCGCAAGCCCACGCAGTCCAGCGGCGCCGCCATCCGTCCTCACGGTGACGGATGACCTGGGCCGTCCATGGACGCTCTCCCACACGCCGACGCGCATCATTACACTGTTGCCCTCGCTCACCGAAACCGTGTGCGCGCTCAACGCCTGCGACCGACTCATCGCCACCGATCGTTATTCGAACTGGCCGGATGCGGTGCGCGCGCTGCCCAAGTTGGGTGGCTTGGACGACACCTCGATTGAGGCCATTGTGACCCTCAAACCCGACCTGGTCCTGGTCTCCCGCAGCGCACGCGTCATCAACCGACTGCAGGAACTGAACGTGCCCGTGCTCGCATTCGAACCCACCTCCTTGGAAGGCAGCCATCAGCTGATGATCACCATCGCCCGTGTGTTGGGGAATCCGGCACAAGGGGAGCGGGCCTGGGCACAGTTGGACAACCGCATCCAACGCGCCGCGCGCCGCATCCCGCCCCGCTTTCGCAACCAACGCGTGTACTTTCAAGTCTCCGAAGCGCCTTACGCCGCGAGCGCCAGTTCGTTCATTGGTGAGGTCTTGGATCGGCTCAGCCTTGGCAACGCGGTGCCGGCGAGTTTAGGCCCCTTTCCAAGACTCTCGGCGGAATTTGTGGTGCGCGCCGACCCCGACCTCATTATGGCCGCACAAACCGAATTGGTCGCCATGCCATGGCGACCGGGTTTTGACGGATTATCGGCACTCAAACGCCACCGCACCTGTGGTTTCACAGCCGCGCAGATGGACGTGTTGGTTCGACCTGGACCCCGACTGGGAGAGGCCGCCGACATCATCGCCAACTGTTTGGTTCAGTTGCCAACAACGGAGTCGCCGTGACGACAGTGCGCGCCCGCTCGTCGCGCTGGCCTTGGGGAGGAACTCGCCTATGACGGAAAGGACGACCGCCATGACCACCAACGCATTGATGGTGCTCGGTTGCACAAGCGGCGCCGGCAAATCGTGGATCACCACCGCGCTGTGCCGCTGGTACGCCAATCAGGGCGTCAAGGTAGCGCCCTTTAAAGCCCAAAACATGTCAAACCACGCGCGCGTGGTGGCCACCGTCAGTGGCGGCATCGGCGAGATCGGCAGCGCTCAGTATTTTCAGGCACTGGCCGCTCGGATTGAGCCGGACGTGCGCATGAACCCGATTCTACTCAAGCCGGAATCGGATGCTCGCAGTCAGGTGGTGGTGTTGGGCACCGCGCGCAAGCGCTTGTCCGCCATGGCCTGGCGTACTCGAGCGCCACTGCTGTGGTCCCACGCCCAACAGGCACTGCACGATCTGCAGCACACGCACGAAATGGTGATCATCGAGGGCGCGGGCTCCCCGGCCGAAATCAACTTGGCCGACGTGGATTACGTCAACATCAGCACGGCCATCGCCGCCCGCGCGCGCTGTTTGCTGGTGGCCAACATCGACCACGGGGGCGCCTTTGCGCACTTGTACGGCACCACCTTACTAATGCCCGCGCCGGTGCGCGCCCAATTGGCCGGGTATGTGTTGAATCGCTTTCGCGGCGACGCGTCGTTGCTGTCACCCGGTCCAGAACAACTGGAATCGCTGACGGGCGTTCCCACGGTGGGCGTGGTGCCGATGGTGCGTGACCACGGACTCCCCGAAGAAGATGCCGTGCCTGCCAACGCGCTCGGATCCACCGGGCCTTTGATTGTGGTCATTGCAACGCCTCACGTCAGCAATCTCGATGAATTTGAACCGCTGCGCGCGGCGGGATTGCGCGTGGTGTTTGCCCGCGATCCCCACCTCATCGACGCGGCGGACTGGCTCATCCTCGCCGGCAGCAAACAATCGCGTGCCGATTTGGCCTGGTTGCGATCGACGGGACTCGACCAGCGCATTCAAGCCTACGCCGCGCGCAACCGCCCGGTGCTGGCGATTTGTGGCGGACTGCAAATCGCGGGCTCCCTCATCCACGACCCTCATGGCCTCGAGGGCGAAGCGGCTGGAAGCGACGCGGGCATCGGCATCCTCCCGCTGACCACTCATTACGACGCCAAGAAGCACCTGGCCAAATCGACCACTCGCTTCGCGGCCCTCTCGGGACCTTGGGCAGTACTGTCCGATCTCACCGTGCGTGGTTATGAAATTCACCTGGGTCAGACCAATGTTGATCGCCAAGCCCGCTCGACGTGCCGCCCCATCGCCTACGCCAACCACGACGCCGTCGGCTGGCAACACGGCTCGATTCTCGCCTGCTATCTGCATGGGCTTTTTGAAAACCCCGAGGTCATCCAGCGTCTATTCGGCGTCACGCCGCCCTCGTTGGATCACGCGTTGGACCGCATGGCCGACGTCGTCGAACAGGCGTTCGGGCGAACCACCTTACTGCGCCTCGGCGCGTCGCCACATCGCCATCGATGACCGACACCGCTCACGAGGGCTCTTTTTGAATTTACTTTTTTAGTCAACTTAGGAGAACTGCCATGACCAACTCCCCATCCCACATCACCCGTTGGGACGAGCCGATCCACGCGCGCGCGTTAGCCCGACTCGACATCCTCACCAAACCCGTCGGCGCCCTCGGTCGTCTGGAACCACTGGCGGCGCAGCTGTGCGCCATTCAATCCACCCTGGCCCCACAGATCACCAAGCCTGCGGCACTGGTGTTCGCTGGCGATCACGGCGCCGCCGATCGCGGCGTCAGCGCTTATCCCAAAGCGGTGACGGCACAGATGGTTGCGAATTTTCTCAGCGGGGGTGCGGCCATATCGGTTTTTTCTCGTCTACACGGCTTGAGTTTGCAGGTCATCGACGCCGGCGTTGATGCGCCATTAGCACCGCACCCACAATTGATCGCGGCGAAAGTGCGTTCCGGCACACGCGATTATGGGGTGGAACCCGCGCTCACGGCAGACGAAGTCGGTCACGCGTTTCGCCTCGCCGCCGAGATCATCCAACGCACCGTGGCCGCCGGCAGCAACACCCTCGTTTTGGGCGAAATGGGCATCGGCAACACTGCCAGTTCCGCGTTGCTGATGCACGGCCTCACCGGCCGACCACTGGCCGACTGCGTCGGTCGCGGCACCGGCCTAGACGATGCGGGGGTTGCCCGCAAATTAGCGCTCCTCGAGCAGGCGCGCGCACGCGCTCCGCACGTGGCCAATGCGCGGCAGCTATTACAAGAGTTCGGTGGCTGCGAAATCGCCATGCTCACCGGCGCCATTTTGGCGGCAGCGGCCCAACGCTGTGTGGTGGTGATCGATGGCTTCACCGTCACCGTGGCGGCGGCCTTGGCCTTTCAGATCACACCCGAGGCGCGCGATTTCTGTGTGTTCGCGCACCGCTCGGCCGAACAGGCGCACCGCGCCCTACTGGCGTTCATCGGCGTTGACCCATTGCTGGATCTCGGCATGCGTCTCGGCGAAGGCACCGGTGCGGCCTTGGCCATACCGCTGCTGCGCGCGGCCGCGTCGATGATCACCGACATGGCCACGTTCGAATCCGCCGGCGTCAGTGGCAAGGAGGAACGGTGAGTCGATGGCCACTTGGTTTGCGCGCGCGCGAGGAAGCTCAACGGTTTCTTGCAGCCATTCAATACTTCACACGACTGCCCGTCCCCTCCTGGGTGGGTCACTCGCAAAGCCTACTAAACGACGCCGTGCGCTACTTTCCAGCGGTGGGTCTGGTGGTGGGCGCCTTAGCCGCCTTGACCGTCGTCGCCGGCCAACGACTGTGGCCTACACCAGTGGCCGTGGCGCTCTCGATGGTGGTGAGCGCGCTGGTGACGGGTGCGTTTCATGAGGACGGACTCGCCGATGCGGTGGATGGACTGGGGGGAAGCTTTGATCGCGTGCGTGCTCTCGAAATCATGAAAGACTCTCGCATCGGCAGTTTCGGTGCGCTCGCATTGACTTTGGTCCTGTTGCTTAAGTTTGCAACCTTATCCACGGCCGTAGACGCCGGACTGTTGCTCTTAGGCGGGCACACCGTAAGCCGGTTTGCGAGTGTGGTGCTGATGCGCACCCTGCCCTACGTCCGCGAAGACGATCGCTCGCGCAGCAAACCCTTGGTCCAGTTGGTCTCCACCCCCACCGTGGTCGTTGCGACCGTCACCACGGTCGGCGCCATCGCCGCCGTGGGGGTTCGAGCGATACCGGGTGTTGCGGCCGCCTTGCTGGTGTTGCTCGGATGGCGTTGGGTGCTGCGTCGCCGACTGGCCGGCTACACCGGCGATGCCTTGGGGGCTTTGCAACAACTGGCCGAGTGCGCGTTTTATTTGGGGTGTGTGGCGCAATGGTGACCGTGCATTTGGTGCGCCATACTGCCCCCGCCGTTGAGGTTGGCGTCTGCTACGGACGTCTGGATCTGCCGCTCGCCGCATCGGCGACCGCTGATCTTGACGCGGCGTTGGCCAACGTTCCCACCGCTGCCCACCTCTACACGAGCCCAGCTCTGCGCTGCCGGCGGTTGGCGGACGCCATCGCGGCGCGCGACGGTCTTGCGGTCTCCGTCCAGCCACACCTACACGAACTGGATTTTGGCGCGTGGGAAGGTCGACGGTGGGATGATCTGCCTCGAGAAGACATCGACCGGTGGGCTCAGGCGGTGTGGATCGAAGCGCCGGGTGGGGGCGAATCCTTGAGCCAACTCTGGGCGCGCGTTAGCGATTTCATCCAAACTTCCCTGCGTCCTCTCAACGACACCGTCACCATCGTTGCCCACCACGGGCCGTTGCGCGCGCTGCGCGCGCAACTGTTGGGGTTGGGACCGAGCGCCTACTGGGAGACGGAGATTCCGTTTGGGGGATGCGTGTCCCTGCACCTTGCATCACCGATCGGCGATTACACGGCCACCCCAACGCCTTGAACGACGTGAACCACCGGCGCGCCGATTGTCCACGTCGTCCAAGCGTGCGGCGTTAGAACCCAACCGATAGGCCGGCGAACACGCCACGTCGCGGGCCGAACTGCGGCGCACCGACGCCAACACCCGTCCCGTTGCGAATCTCATACTGCTTATCAAACAGGTTGATCACATCGATGCGCGCGGTCAGTTCGCTCCAGCCCACGGGGTGAAACACGTGCTTCAGACCCAGATTGACTTGCGTGTAGTACGGCAGATGGTCGCCGTTCGGAATGGATGAGCCCTCCGGCAACACCAAATCCGCCCGCAACCCGGATCCCTCGATGAAATCGGCGCTGATGGTGGTGTGGTTCCACACATACGACACCCCACCGGAGCCCGAGAACTTCTGCTCGTGATCCAAGTGAATGAAGTGAGTGGCCACATAAGCGATGTCGTCTGGCGAAAAATTAAATTGCGCGGACGACCAATCCTTTCCTTCCGCACTCTGATAGGCAAAGTTCAAATAGGCGTTGAAATGATCTTGCGTGTAGTTGGCGCTGAGCTCAGCGCCGTACTGCAGTCCATAGCGGTAGCTGAATGGCGTCAAGATGATGGGGGCGCCAAATTGACCTTCATCGATCAAATTGGTCGATTGCTTGTAGTAGGTATCAATCCCCAACGTCAACTGTGGACTGAATTTTTGTTGCACCCCTAAATCGTAATAGTTGGCTTTTTCGGCCAACGGCAACGACCCCGAGGACGAGGGCGCGGCTCCGGTGGTGTTGGCAAATTTAGCCACCGTCTCATTGCCGACCAGTTCAAACGGCGGCGGGGATAAGTAGCGCGAGTACCCCAAATGCACGGTGGTGTTGTCCATCGCCTGCCACACCGCATTAAAACGCGGACTCAGTTGGGTGTCGGCCGTATAAGCGGTGAACTTATCGAAGCGTAAACCGTAATTCAGAGTGAGGGTCGGAAGCACCTTCCATTCATCCTGCACGTAGGCGCTGTAAATCCACTCAGTCTTGGCCCCGTTATCGACGATCGACAAGGGCACATCGCTGGGGTGAACGCCATCGGGGCTTATTTGATTGCCATTGGCATCCAACGCTATGACCTGCGAGGTGGTTTGGCTCAGCGAGCGATCGCTTTGCACAAACAGCCCGCCGCGAATGGTGTGATCGTCATTCCACTTGTAGGCGGCGTCGGATTGCACGGCGTAAGCAACGTTTTGCTTATACGCCTGTTGCGCGATGCCCGTGAACAACAAATCGCCTAGCGGATCGGGGTTAAACGTCAGGCTCGAATACCGCGCCGTCGCCGACGTTTGCACATCCAAGGCGCCCTCGGAATGCTGCCAACTCACCACCGCAAAGTGATTGAGTTCGCGTTGGCTTTCGTTGAGGGCCGCGCTGTCGAAGGTGGTTTGCCCAGCAACCGTCAAGGGCGTTCCATCGCCGTTCACGATGCTGGGCGTGACGCCGATTTTGTCGGGGATCTGAAACAACCCACTCGAGGTGCTCAGCACCACGCTCATCCGATTGGCGTCGTCCAACAAATATTCGAAATACCCAAAGGCGTGCGCCTGTGAGGTGTGGTCGTGAATGAGGTTCGAACGGCCATCCGGGGACTCAATCCCCAAATCATTGCGTTGGTAGGACCCCGACACAAAGTAGTTCAGACGCCCATCGCTCCCGCCCACGTTAAAGCTGGGTTCCATCGTGCCGTGACTGCCGCCATACAACGACACCGATCCACCCGAATCCATCACACCACTTTTGGTTTTAAGATCAATGATGCCCGCCGTTCGCAAACCATATTCCGCTGGCAAGGCACCGGTGACTAACGTCAACGACGAAATCAGTCGCGGATCCAAGGATTGACCAAAGACGCTAATCCCTTCGGGCAGGATGATGCCGTTGAGGCGATACTGCAGACCGTTGTGCTCACCGCGAACGTGGAACTGACCAAAGGAATCCTGCACCACATCGGGTGCTTGCATGATCACCTGATTGAGCAATTGATTATCGCCACCGGGCGCTTTGGCAATTGAGGACTCATCAATGGTGTACGTCGACGCGCCCGTCTGCGTCTGTATGCCGTTACGCGCGTCGTTGAGACGCTCGGAGGTCACCACGATCTCCTCAACCGCGGTGGAATGACTGGAAGAATCGCTGACCAGCGAATCCGCGAAGGTGTTGGCCGCGTAGGCCGACGAGGCGACCAAAATCGCCTTGACCACTTGAGAGGTGGATAAACGAGACATAATTTTCTCCGAACAACATCAGAATGCACTTAAGCCGCGGTCACACCGCGGACAGATCAACCCGCATCAGGTCGGAGAAACAGGGGGCGCTCGAGATCGGTAGAAGGCAACGGCAGCCGTTGGCACAGCCGCCACGACTAAATGCGATTCAATGCCTTGGGCTAACGGTGGAACCACCGCAAAAGGAATCGAAGACACCGGCGCCGCGCCCGCTTGGGCGAGTGCGGCACACTCCACGCACAGAATGCTGTGCGAGGTCAGCGATTGTTTGGTCTGAAAATCCTGGACGTGACCGATCGCGTGCACGGTTCCCTGCACTTGTGCGATCCAAAAGATCGACAAGAAGATCAGAAACCAAGTTTGACGGGTACGACGCATGGACACTCGCAGCTACAAAACCAGCGCAGATACTAAAACACTGCCTCGAAACGGTACAGCACCCCCCTGCCCAAGTCAAGACCACCCAACGACCGCAGCAGCCCACCGACCGAATCGCGAGAAGATTAACCGCCCGTAATGATTGAAGTCGACATACCTGGTCAATCGCACTCCGTCGTTGCACGCCACTATCAAACCGACTAACGAACCACCAGTTGCTCAAGCTTACTTAAGCCACGGCATGGACACGCCCGTTCGAATCCACGTAAACTACGGGCTCCTTCTTTGCGGAAAATGCCATGATTTTGCACGACTACTTGCCATCACAGAACGGCTACAAAGTACGCCTGTTGTGCCACCACCTTGGCGTTCAATACGAAAGTAAGGAAGTGGATATTTTTGGAGGTGAAAACCAAACCGACGCCTTCCTGGCCCTCAGTCCCACCGGTTCCGTCCCGGTCCTCGAATTGGACAACGGCACCACCCTGCCCGAATCCAATGCGATTTTGAGCTATCTCGCCGAAGGCACAGCGTATCAACCCAACGACCCATGGACCCGAGCCCAGGTGGCGCGTTGGATGTACTGGGAAGAAGATTACATCCAAAATGGTCTTGCCTCGCTGCGCTACTGGACCCAGACCAAGCAATTACAAGCAAGGGGAGTTGACCTTGTACAATCGAAGCACGCCTCCAGTGAACGGGCGCTGCACATACTGGAGCGTTGGCTGAGCCAATACGATTTTCTAGTCGACTCAATCTACACCATCGCGGACATGAGTGTCTTTGCCTACGTGAGTCGCGCCGGCGAGGCTGGCTTTGACTTGCAATCCGCCTACCCCGCTGTGGCCGCATGGATCACCCGCGTTCAAAATCAATCGGGATTTCTACCAACGGTCTATCCTTACACCTACGATCCTTATTGGGCCAATCGGATCTAGTGCGCTGCGACGTGGCCGATACGCCGCCGAGCGTGGAAAAACAGCAGACCGCGAATGCGCTCACGCATCATTAACGGGAGCCGATTGGCGCTGTTTTAGTCGACGACGCAGCGCTGGGAAGAGTATCCGATACCAAGCGAGCCAAGAGAATTGATAGTCATAATAGTCAGCCACACACGTACCGTTGCCCAGATCAATCGTATGTGGACCATACGAGCCCTTGACACTAAACTTACCAACCACAGTCTCAGCGTAGTGGGTTACCGATAACTCAGTGATTTCACATACGGTAATGCCATCTCCGTACCCAAAGCAATTGTTCTGCCCGAACCGGAAAAGGCGCCCATCGTGTTGAACAATCTTCCCTCCCATTCGGGCTCTGGCCGGGTCTATTACCACTGGATTTTCGGGGTGTGGGCGAAAATCTTGATCCAAGCCCTCCGAATAGAATAAATACAAGCGTTCGGCCGCACTGCCTCTAAAACCACAAAACAGGTACACGATCCCCTCACACTCAAATGCCGTTGAATCAATCAATGGCAAGTGACTCAAGCCTTTAACGGGGATTATCGTATCGCGATCAAACGGCGCTCGCAGCCACGCTAAGGACGCATGGTCAGCTACCTCTGGCAACAGATATTCATCGCCTTGATGAACGAACGACACGGGATACGAATAGTGATCGCCAGTCAACAATACCTTTTGAAACGACAAATCTTCGGCAGAAAGCTCAACAATATCGCCCAGACCACTTTTATCATCAAGCGCCTCTACTCGAATTACCCTGCCATCAGCACTGTAGAAGGGATCGGCGTAAAAGCGGTAGTCATTCATAACCTCGCTTGTCTGCGCCTATCTTAGGTCGAATACAGCTCGGGTACAAAATAGAAAATCTTGAATCACCGCTATATTCCACTTTTTTTCAAAAAACGCAAAGTGCGCCAGTCGCTTAAGCTTACGAATTCCCAATTCAAAAAGGAATTTAAGAACAACACAATTACGAGGGCGCCGGTGGCCGGCTTCATCTGAAATCAATTTCGGTGAGACATTCGCGCTAATATTTTGGATAGCCTTTCGCAATAGGTATATCGAATTATTAAAGCAATTGATTACCGTCTTTTGGTACGAATGACGAGCAATCTTGGAATACCCTGCCGCCCAAACCTTGCTATATTGAGCGTTATCGGTCAGCTCACAAATGGCAATTGAAACAGAATTTTTTTGATAGAGTAATTCATAAAATCCAGCAGGCTTACCATTGCGACAAAACAGATCCATGTGGCTAAAGCAAACAATCGGGAATGTGCGTAAAGCGTCGTCAATCCTCAGGTTAGGCATACCAAATTTAATAATCAAGTCTAATTTTAACGCCGCCAGCTTCGTCGAGACAAACTCAGGTATTCGCTGCCATTCCTCGTCATAGATTGATTCAAATTCGAGCAATCGACCATCGGGGCTTTCTAATGACGTTCGACGCATAAGAGGATGGCGAAGTGTTAAAAATTTTAACGCGCAATATAAGAAATATTTTTTAGGTAATGCTTTTCTAGGCGTATTCGTGCAGGAGAGTACCAACTTGAGATCCACCAAATCGCTCACGCCATGGAGTGCGTCCCGCTGCCACTGAGCGCACTGGCCGTCATCGACGATTACCGCCACCTTTAGCATTGAGACCACCCACAACGATAATCCAGTGTTAAAAAATCAACGACATTATTGCCATCTAGATAATTAATCACGACCATTCGCATCGGTTATGCAAGCACAAACACCACTCGACAGGCTTTCCCAGCTCGATTTTTATAATTAAGGCCGATTCTACCCTACTTTTTCGAAATAGTCTGACCCAGCGCTCTTGTCAAGCAATTCACCACACGGTTCACGGCTCACATGTATGCAGTCTGCGCATCGTGCTCCGAAGGAATAACTGAATATAACGCAAACTTTGCATTCACTGTCTAATTCCTGCCCGCGAGGCCCTCCGACGGCACGCAGCTTTACGGAGGCACATTGCCTTGAACGATCACTTGCAGGCACCCCACCGCAGCCCCAAAGCTACAGCCAGCGACCGTCGCCGACTTTGCTGAGACACAGCAGTGACGTTCAACGCAAACTTATTGAGGCCGCTTCCTATTCAAGGAGGTGAGACAAGACCACATTACCTTGATCGCGCCAACCCCATGTTGCCATCAAAGGTGGCTAGTTTGGCTCCGCACACCGCCTCATTAGATTTAAATGCTCGCGATGAATTTTAAAGAAAGGTTCGCATTCTAAAAATTGCCGAGCTAGCGCAGGCGAGTTGGTTGACGATGTGCGCCAAACGCCTATAATGATGGGGTGAAAACGGAACCCGCCAATACCCCCGCTTTGCCGATCGTCAACATCGCAGCCTATCGCTTCGCGCCACTTGAGAACCTGCAAAGTCGCCGCAGTGAGTTAATCGAATTTTGTCGCGCGCGACAGTTACGGGGCACCATTCTTTTAAGCCCCGAGGGCATTAATCTTTTCGTGGCGGGCCGCCAAATGGAGATTGAGGAATTATTAACTCAATTGCGCGCCATCCCCGGACTAGAGCCCCTGTCCGCGAAGTACAGTTATACGGCGGAACAACCGTTTAAACGCATGTTGGTGCGTCTTAAGCGTGAAATCATCGCCTTCGGTGTGGCGGGCATCGACCCCGCAAAGCGTACCTCGCCCAAAATTGCGCCCGCTCAACTGAAAGCTTGGCTGGATGAAGGACGCAAAATCACGCTGCTCGACACCCGCAACGACTACGAAGTCAAGCTGGGCACCTTTGCGAACGCCTTGGCGATCGGGGTGGATCAGTTTAGGGACTTTCCACAGGCCGTCGCGGAGCTGCCGGAGCAACTGAAAGACGAAACCATTGTGATGTTCTGCACCGGCGGCATTCGGTGCGAAAAAGCCGGTCCGTTCATGGAAAGCCAGGGCTTTCGCAATGTGTTGCAGCTGGATGGCGGCATACTCAAGTATTTTGAAGACTGCGGCGGCGCTCATTACCAGGGCGATTGCTTTGTATTCGACCAACGCGTCGGCGTTGATCCCACCCTGCAACGCTCGGACGCCGCGCAATGTTTTGCGTGTCTCTCGCCGCTGACCGCCAGCGAACAACAAGACCCCCGATACGTGTACGGGCAATCCTGTCCATGGTGCTACCGCAGCGACGCCGCACACGCCGTGGCGCAATTAGCCGCCCGCAACAACGCCATTCGTGCCGCCATGACCCCGCTGCCCGGCAGCACGCCCACCGATCTGTATAGACCGTTGCGCGTCCCCGCCGAGTGCACCGGGTTGATGGTATTGGACACGTTTAACCGTTTGCTCAAACACAAGCCCGAGGGGTATTGGGAGGAGCAATGTCGTGCGGGTCTGATTGTGGATTCCAACCATCACGCACTTCGTGCGGACGACCCGGTGCACGGGGGCGATCGACTGTTGCACCGTCACCCCCAACTCACCGAACCCGATGTCGCCCGTTCGATTGAAGTGTTGTACGAGGATGAGGCGCTGATCGTTCTCAATAAGCCCGCCCCGCTGCCCATGCACGCGGGAGGTCGGTACACCCGCAACACCTTACAACACGTTCTCGATGTGGTGTACAGCCCGCAAAAGCCAAAACCCGCACACCGATTGGATGCGAACACCACCGGCGTGGTGATCGCTGCCCGCAATCGACATTTTGCGGGACGCTTGCAACAGCAATTCGCGCAAGGTCAGGTTACTAAAGTGTATGTGGTGCGCGTTCAGGGTCATCCCGAGTTTGATGAAACCCGCTGTGACGCACCGATTAGCAAACAAGCCAGCCTGTCCGGCACCAGGACAGTTGATCTCCAGAATGGCGATGAGGCGATCACCCTATTCAAAGTCCTGGATCGGTCTGCCGATGGCACGAGCCTGCTGGAGGCTCGCCCCCTCACCGGGCGAACCAACCAAATACGCATTCATTGTGCGTATTTGGGTTTTCCAGTGGTCAACGATGACGCCTATTCCGGCGACACCGACACGCCCCGTCAAACCAAACTCCTCGGTGAACCACCCCTGTGCCTGCACGCGTGGACGATCCGCTTCACCCACCCCGCCCGAGGTGACCAGGTGACGTTTACAGCCCCATTGCCGCAGTGGGCCAAGCCCCTCGCGATTTAGGCCGCATTGGCGTCGACCGCTAAGGCTCCACACTCGAAGCGCCTTCCGGCAACGCCGATCCACTGCGGTCTAGGCAAGCGTTACGACATCAACAAAATGATTCTCTTGAGATGCTCGCTGATGCGTTCGATGGTGTCGGTTAAAAAATTGAAAAACACCAACCCAATCAAGGCGACGCTGATTCCCAAGGCCGTGGCATACAGGGCAGTACCGATTCCCGAGCTTACCGCTTGTGGATCGCTCATGCCCGACTGAGCCAGCGCCATAAACGTGTCCACGATTCCCAGAATGGTCCCCAACAACCCCAGTAACGGCGCGGCGGTCACGGTGGTGTCCAAAATCCACAACCGCTTGGACAATTCGTCCCGCACATGCAAATAGGCGGAGTCGGCACGATTTTGCCAATCCGACGAGGAGCGCGTTTGGCGATCGGCGCTCAATTGCCGCACGGTTTCCAGAATGAGATTATCGCCCTCGGGGGCAGCGAGCGCTGCCCCCGAAGTCGAAAGTTGCTTCACGGCTTGAATCGCCGCTCGCAAATTAACGATGGTAAAAATCAGACGTTCAACCACAATCACGGCCGCGATAAACGCCACCAAAAACAGCACAATGAACGTGGCCTGATGCAGTTGCTCAATCATGATTTAAAACTTCCCGCTAAAGCTAACGCTCACAAATCGCGGCGCACCGACGTAATACGACGGCACCCCGTAACCGTTCACAGTCGAATACATGGAACTGCTCGACAGTGAAATGCTGGTACCGCTGCCGGAGTTAGCCAACAAATACTTGGCGTCCGTCAAATTGGTGACGTTAAGCCGCAACGTCGGCTCACGTACCGATCCCCAATCGCTGAAGCGATAGCCGGCGTCAAAGTTAAGGTTGGTATAGGAAGGCAGTTGTTCGTCATTCATGAGCGTCGTATAGCGAGCAGCCGTGTATTTCGCCGACAGCGCCGCAATAAAGCCGCCTTGGGTGAATTGAATCTGCGCAGCCGCCATCGTGCTCGGCGAATCTGGAAACGTCTTGCCATTGGTCGGAACGGCGACTTGTTGATTAATCATGGGCCCACTGGCGTAGGTTGTGTTGAAGTCACTCTTGATTTTGTTGTTATCCGCCGTGAACGACACGAACGCGCTCCATCCCTTAACCGGGGTTGTGCCAATTTGGAACTCAATTCCCTGGTCTTGTGAGTTACCGACGTTGTAGTCGGTGTACGTCGCGGTCACAGGATCATAGGCGGCAGCAATGCGGTTTTTAAAATCGACGTTGTAGGCGGTTATGGAACCGTGCACTAGCTCGCCGCTATAACGGAACCCAACTTCCGAGGTGACGGACGTTTCAGGGTTCACGGCAAATGGCGTCAGCGTAAAGGAGCTGACCGCCCCTTGAGCGTACGTCACCGACGAAACCCAGCCGGACAACTCATAGTTAGCAGGGGCGCGCATATTTTTGGTCACGTCCGCATAGACTTGCCAATGGTCTGTGAATTTAAAATTAACGCCGACGCTTGGCAGAAAATCGCCATAAGTGGCGCTGGCGTTGTAGCTGGCGCCTAATCCAGTACCGGAGGAAGCGGTGTTGAAAAAATCTCGCTTCAATTGCGTGTATCGCGCACCTGGCGTGAACGTCAATCGGTCGTTCATCAGCGAAATCTTATCGGTCACAAAAGCCGACGTCCCCGTGGATACGGTGAGGTAATTTCGACCCTCGTACACTTGACCGTTGTTGTATAACACCAAATCACCCTGAAGCCATAAATCCGAGATGGTTCCGTCGTTCGCAACGGTCGTCGCCGGCTTGGTTTGCAGATGGTGAGCACGCTCAATCCAGTAACCGGTCTCGATGTGGTTTACACCCTCATCCACCAACGCTTTAAAGGTGATTCCAGGACGATTGGTTTTCGTAACGCTACCGGTATAAACGCCGACGTTGTTGCTAACCCCGCCATCGATGCTGGCGATTCCCAATCCCAATTTCGTGCTGGTCGAGGCCGACTCGGTCAGTGTGTTTTGCTCCGTGCCGCCCGTGCCATAGCCGTACCAGTAGTAAGGCTCAGCGCTGAGGGTCACGTGGCTGTTCAAACGAGACTCCAACCGACCCGTGTAAAGAACATTAATGAACGGGTTAATCGAATAGCCGTAATAAGCCGGGTTCGTGATGCCGCTGGTCGAAAAGCTGGTTAACACTTTGTCGTTGACACCGGTGTGCTGCGGGATGACGGACGTGAAATCCGCATTAGGGTTCTGAGCGTATTGAGCCAGCGTCAGCGTCAGGTAGTTGTTATTCAGTTGACGGTTAAACAACAAATTGGACGTGAACTTAGTGTCGTCCGTGATTTTCATTTCAAACCCGACGTCCGCGTGTTGCTTGCTCGCGCTACCTGGGCCTTTGAATTTATCAACCGTGGCGTTCGAGCCTGAAAAATACATTTTCATCGGGTGCGGACCGTCGGTTAAGCCGCTTTCGAATTTGACGTATTCGCGCTTGAATGAAAGCATGCCCGACGACAGATTAAAAGCACCACCGGCTGTGTCGCTCGGCGCGCACGACACGATGCCGACGTTGCCACCGGAGGCACCCACGTGAGGAGCATCGGTATCGACCGAGCCCTGTGTGGCAAAAATTTGGCACAAGTTTTCGACGTCGGTGTACTCCTGTGGGTACACCGCAAAATTTCCGGAATCGTTCACTGGGGCGCCGTTCACCGTAAAGCCCATTTCGTCACTGTTAAAGCCACGAATTCGCAAATTTCCGCCAAATAACCCCGTCGCGTCGTAGCTAGAGGTGTTCACGCCGGGTTCTAATTCCAACAACTGATAGGGGTTGGAGGTAGGACGAACGCGTTCAATGACGCTTTTGCTCACCGAGCTGCGCTCTTTCGTGCCATCGTCGTCTTGATAAAGACCATTGCCCAAATCATCGCCATCACCCGCAATTTTAACGGTGCCGATGTCGGTGGATTGCGGAGCAGCCAGGGCTGCAAAGTGAAGCAGAATGCCCGCCGCAGCGAGCGTGGTGGTGACTTTAATGTTCATGATGCTCCTCAATGTGAAGTGAAATGTTAATGGGAATTGCTGTTAGGGTCGTAATCCAGATTGAAATCGAATCGGTGCGAATGCTGATTGCTGAAGGCGTTCTCAGGGAACGGTGGGAAGCTTATTAATCGGACGGTTTTAAGCGCTTCGTTATCCAAAATATTGGCGTGGGAGCTCTCCAGTATTTGAACGTCGACGACCCGACCGGTGCGTTCGAGCTCAAGACTTAGGCGCACGACGCCCTTGGGATGGGACAGCTTGGCCTCGCGCGACGACGGGTAGTGCTTTGCGGTCTCTATTTTGCTGATGACCACAGCCGCATACTCCGCATCCACATTGTGAGCTTGCGCTGGGACCACGGGTGGCGCTGGAATGGGCGGCTCCACTTTGGGTGGCACTGGGTTAGGTGGCTCCACCACACTCTTTTCCGTTGCGAACGGGGACGGCGTGGTTGTCACAGCCGCCTTTGCCGGAGTTGGACTGGCGGCCTCTCGCGAGGCCGTCGGTTGTGGTTTGGGCGGATTGGGTGGCACCGGCTGATCTACGCTAGCCGTTATGGCATTGACGTCCGCGACGACCGGCCGTTTGGGTAGATGCACGTTGCCCACGATCATGGTGAAAAGCACCACGAAAACCACTGCCGATGCGTGGCGGGATCGATAGACGTGGTCGGATAGTGTGGGCATATCATCGCTTCTTCGCCGCAATGGTCATGGTGTCAATGTGAGCGGTTTTTAAAGCGTCCATTACATCGACAAGCCGTTGTAAGGGAACGTCGTTTTCACCATTAATGATCACCACCAAACGCTCGTGGGCTTTTTGCGCCAAGACCAGAGATCGCGTAAGTTGCTCAAGCGATTCCTGGGAAACACCATCGAGTTCGGTTTGCCCAGCGGATGTGAGGGTCACCACCATTCGAGTCGGTGGAATTTCGACCTGAGCGGTACTGGACAGAGGGATTTTTGTCTTGAGGCCTAACGCCGGAATGACATTGATGCTGATCAAGACGAAAAAAACCAACAAAAACATCATCACATCGATCATCGGGATGAGTTCGATGCGCGAGCGTTTACGTTGAGTGTTTGGAAAATGCCGCATTTCCCTAGTGTGATCGTGCAGTATTAAAAACGTATTAATAAATTATTTCAATTTTTTTAGACTGTTGTTTATTTGCCAATTGGTGGCGCCCCATTCAACCCCACGGTGGGGTCAAAGAGCGCACGATGCTGTAAGGCATCGCAAGAAGCGTGGCGCAATTAATTCGGCTGTTTTAATCCCGCAACGCGAGGATTTCTTCCCGACCTAGCTGGAGACTCAGGAGCATAAAGACCAATCGCGGCCACCTGTGTCAGGAAGCTTTGACCATCATTGAAGGTCAACACGGAGAATTATCTGGTCAGTCAGCCGCTTCAAGCGGGTTCGTCCAGCCACCCAAACTACCCTCATGAAACATCATATTTTTCTCTCTGCCAATTCGTAGGAAACCTAACAAATAGGTGTTCTATACGAATTAAGTCACCTGCCACGCCACCGAGCAAGAAGACGGTCTTCTAGACTCTAGTCACTGACGATAAGCCAAACAGCCGACTACATTGACGCGTGTGTGTCGTACCAACCAGGCAAAGGCCTGCCAACGATTCTCGACAGAGCAGCGAGAAAGTATCTTCCAAATGGCATTGCTCTAAAGAAGGAGTGATCACCAAAATATTTATAGTCCCTAAATATACGTTTGTACGTTGCCAAGGCCTCTTCCTTTGATAGCCAATTAGGGCCGAGATCACTCCCAAACGGTCCGGTAGATCCCGGCTTAAAGCTGTAATCAACATAACGCCCTTCAACAGAATTTAATGGTACGGAGTTCTTATTGATAGTAGTTTGCTGCTTGATAAAAAACTTCCGATACCCTAAGGACTGAAGCACTTCAAACTCTTCTAATAAAGCCGAAAAACTTACCTTCTCACTTTCTATTGATACATAGGAAGGTCGGTCTTCAACAAGAAATAATTTCTTAAGGCAGATTAAATCCATACCTTCAATGTCAATCTTAAGGTAATACGGCACTCCATAGATTTTCAAGATTTCTTTAAAATCAACGGTCGGGACTTCAATCTCAATTGATTCAGCTCCAAGCATAGCGTTTCTGTCTGCCCACTTCTTGACAACAGTGCCCCAAACGCTAATGTTCTTATTCTTGTAAAACTTAACTGACTTTATATTGTCATCGTCAACCACTGCGCCGTGGATAATTATTAACTCTCCCGCCGACGTCCCCCCTGCTTGAGTAGCGGAGGGATCTAAAGTCTTCCGGGCATTGTAACGACCTTTTCGGTCAAAGTCTTTGCATAGGCTGCGGGGGTTAACCCGCCCAGTTGTTTCTTTGGTCTTTCCTCGTTGTACTCCCTCCGCCATCTTTCGATCACGACCCTTGCGTGCTGCAGACTGGTGAACCAATGCTCGTTCAAGCATTCATCGCGAAGTCGACCATTGAACGATTCGATATACGCGTTCTGATTCGGTTTGCCGGGTTCGATCAGTCTGAGATCCAC